>Ga0114932_10000192_pt1 | contig 71529 bp, 67 predicted proteins | sample 2SBtaG_2_FD_87286 | JGI IMG/M metagenome (GOLD analysis project Ga0114932, IMG submission 87286) | Deep subsurface microbial communities from Kolumbo volcano to uncover new lineages of life (NeLLi) - 2SBTROV12_ACTIVE470 metaG | ecosystem: Environmental > Aquatic > Marine > Volcanic ...
CAAGTACAATGGTTTTGTCATTAGTTCTTAGTGCCATTGGTGTACTTTCAATAATCCTTTTACCTACTACCCACAAAGAGCAAGTTCCTGACTGGGAAGATTTTCTACCAGAGCATGCAGGATCTGGAGAAGCTCAGACATCTCCAGTACAAGGTGATTAGTCATTCTTCATGTAAATATAGCTGAATCGGTATGGATTTAGGAGGCTAACAGTGTTGGATTTTATTATCCGCAATGGGCAAGTTGTTACACCATGGGGGGTTGGTGATTGGGATATAGCTGTCCAGGGAGAGAAAATAGTAGCTGTAGCAGCTAATGGAACCATGTCTGATGAAACGGCTAAGATAATTGATGCTTCCGGTAAAATTGTCGTGCCTGGGGGAATAGAACCTCATGCACACATAGCTGCTCCGATTATGGGCCCAGGTAATCTAACTACAGCTCCTCCACCCGAAGTTAGTAGGGCCGCTTTATTTGGAGGGACTACTACGTTAATGGACTTTGCGATCCAATATCCCGGTATAGACATATCTACCGCGATAGCCGAGAGAACAGATGTATGGAAGGGCAAATCATATGCAGACTATGCCCACCATCTAATGTTGTTAGGTGATGTTCCTGATCCAATACTAGAATCATTGCACGAACATATAGAGGATGGATTTGCCTCTGTGAAAATATTTACAACCAACATCAGGCCACCAGAAATGTCAGGAGAACCAAGAATGGTCAGGATGGGCCATTTGCATGATCTGATGGAGCAAATACAGAGAAATAGCGGAATGTTGCTTGTTCATTCTGAAGACGATGATATGGTCCAACATATGTATCAGAAGTTGGCACGAGAGGAAAGGAATGAATGGTGGAATATGCATTTGGTTCACAGTAATGAGTCCGAAGATGTGTCGTTCAGAAGAGTAATACGAGTTTCTGAATGGACCGGTTCACCAGTTTATTTTGTTCATGTCAGCGCCAGACAGGGAATCAATGCAATTGGTGAAGCACGGTCTAATGGTCAAGCGATTTATGGTGAAACCTTGCATAATTATTGCTGCTTTAACGCAGATAATTATAAAGAAGAAAATGGCATGAAATACCATACATATCCATCACTTAAATCTCCTGAAGATCAGGAGTCGTTGTGGAAGGGCATTGTTCAGAGCGGACTCCACACAATGGCAACCGATGAATATTGCACAGATTGGAATCTTAAAATACAGGGTAAAACAGTTAGAGATGTAACCGGTGGTCACAACGGGGCGGAAACCCGTGTAGGTGTGACATATAGCGAAGGGGTTTCACGTAGAGGTATGTCTCTACAGAGATTCGTTGACATTACTTCAACTAACGCGGCGAAAATTATGGGTTTGTATCCACGTAAAGGAGTAATCGCTCCTGGCAGTGATGCAGATATTGTTTTTATAGATCCGAGTATACAGAGACCACTGACAATGAATGATTTTCATATTTCTGATTACAGTATTTGGGAAGGCTTTGAAGCGGCAGGTTGGCCTGTGATGACGATGCTGAGAGGTCAAATAGCTGATGAGAATGGTGAGCTTAAGACCGATATAGGAACCGGTAAGTTCATACCTAGAAAAGTCCAGCCTGAAGTAGTAAACAGACCTTCGTGTTAACTGTAAAATAGATTTCCTTGTCGGATATGCTGGTCCATATCAATCCGTACGCGTGCTTCGGTGTGTGCTTCAGGAGTCATGGAAGTTAATCCTTGGCTTATGTATCAATGGTTTGCGGAAGCTTTCGATACATATGGGTTGTGCCTGGGCAAGACTTTATATCTATTACGGAAATGGTAAATAATAATTAATGAGTGAGCCGACAAAACAAGAAGAAATCAAAGCTAGGCCTCGGATCTTTTATGGCTGGTGGATAGTTTTAGCTAGTCTTGTAGCTGACGCTATGAAACATGGAACTTTTAACAGAGGATTTACTGTTTATGTTGTTCCAATACAGGCAGAATTAGGCATAAGTACGGCCGCTATAGGATTTGCCGATAGTCTTGGTAGATTAGCAGGCGGAATTCAAGGTCCGTTAGTCGGCTATCTAACCGATCGATTCGGTCCCAGAGTCATGTTGATTTTTGGCGGGGTAATGTCCGGTGTCGGTTTTATGTTGTTGGCTTTTACGCAAAGTTACCTATCTTTTGTTTTGATATTCTTAGGGATGTTATCAGTGGGGTTTCGTTCCGGATATAACAATGCGTCGGCAGCTGCAGTTAACAATTGGTTTAGGCGGCGCCGAGGTTTTGCGATGTCGGTAGTATCTATTGGAAATGGACTTGGAGGACTCGTAGCACCTCTTACGGCCTGGCTTGTTGTTGCAGTTGGATGGAGGCCTGCGGTGTTCATTTCTGGTGTTGCAATAATTGTGATTGTGCTTCCGTTAAGTATCGTAATAAAACGAACTCCTGAAAATATCGGATTGTTGCCAGATGGCGACATCCCAACTGACGTATCTAATGATATTGACGTAAATCAGCAAGGCGTATCTTCGGGCGATGCTGATGAAGTGGAATTAGATTTTACTGCTAAAGAAGCTATGAAAACCTCATCGTATTGGTTGCTAGTCGCTGCAACCGGATTACGTAATACTGTCCATTCTGGGTCTACTTTTATGCTTGCGCCAGTAGTGATTTGGTATTTGCAGGGATCTGTCAGTAATGATGACTCTTCAGCTATCCGAATGTCGGCACTATTCGTAGGTTTGGTTGCGGTTTGTATAGTTTGTTTTGGTCCTCTGGTCGGTGTATGGGGCGATAGATGGTCTAGAAAACATTATATAAATAAAAAGAAAGTTAGCTCCTTCTGCATGATAGTAGGCGCACTTTCGTTTTTATTTATATTGGATCAAAGTGGGAATCTGTGGCAACTGACTATTTTCGCAATTATGTTAGGCTTTGCAGAAAGTGCCAATTCCCTAAATTGGGCATTAATGGGTGATTTGTATGGTCGTTCAGCATATGCGACCCTTCGGGGCTGGCAGCACTTACCAGATCAGCTATTGTCTATGTGGACTTCAGCTTGGATGGGGCTAATTTATGATTTCACAGGCAGTTATTATTGGGCGTTAGTCCCGCTGGTGATTTGCTATCTTCTCTCGGCAGTAGGTTATTGGATTATCCCTGTACCCAAACTCCCTGAGAGATTAAGAAATCGTATTGCAGAAAATGCATCTTAACCCAAAATGTTTCACTGATAATATTCGTTCTCAGGATTAGCGTGTGTATTAAATCTCGAATTGTTGGGCCGCTTTTTTGAAGCCTTCCAGGGATCCCGAGATTACTGAATCCTCTACACAATATGATATTCGGAAATAACCAGGAGTTCCGAAACCGGTTCCGGGAACTACTAATACGTTCCATTCCTGAAGTGCATCTACGAATGCAACATCATCTTGGATGGGAGATTTTGGAAATAGGTAAAAAGCGCCTTGAGGTTTTACCACTGAGTAACCGAAATCTTTTAGACTGGAATACAACAAGTCGCGTTTGCGCTGGTAATCTGTTGCATCGACACTGACACCTTGTAGATTCTTTACTACATGTTGCATTAACGCAGGGGCGTTCACAAACCCTAAAGTACGATTGCAAAAAGTAAATCCATTGGCTAAAACTTCTCTGTCTTTACAGGATGAGTTAACAGCTATATATCCAATCCTTTCCCCTGGTAGCGCCAAATCTTTAGCGTGGGATGTTACAACGATGGAATTTGAGTAAAAGGGAAACACATGAGTGTACTCAACTTTGTCGAATAGGATCCTTCGGTATGGTTCATCGCTGATCAGGTATATGTCTCTGTTGTGTTTAGATTGGTATTTTTCTAGCAGCGTTGCTAGATCTTTTATCTTATCTTGAGGGTAAATGACTCCAGTCGGATTGTTTGGGGAATTAATGATTAGTGCCCGCGTTTTTGGTGTGATAGCTGACTCAATTTTGTCGAGGTCAGGTTGGAAATCTGCATCAGTGGGCACTATAACGGCCGTTCCTGCATGGTTGTCAATGTAGTATCCGTATTCGACAAAATATGGTGACAAGATAATGACTTCTTCCGAGGGATTCAATATAGTTTTCAGCACCACATTTATCGCGGCCGCAGCGCCACATGTCATGACTACATCACTGTGCGCAATTTCTACACTAGTTTCTGTTGTTAATGTGGTTGCAATAGCTTCGCGAGTTTCCAAATAACCGTTATTTGGCATGTATCTATGCATTCCTTTTAACGGATTTTGAATTAAATTCTTTAGTTCATTTTTAAACAAGTCTGGTGGTTCTATTACGGGGTTTCCTAAAGATAAATCAAATACGTTTTCCTCCCCGTATTGTTGTTTTAAAGCTATGCCGGACTCAAACATTTTTCGGATCCAGCCACCTTGCTCCATATGAGACGAAATTTTGTTAGAAACAGGCATATTTACTCCGGCAAATTATTAGTTCTGAGATAATAATCTAGGTATAGTAATTTTAAATTGGCAAGAGATAGAGTGTCAAAAGATCATGGGTATAACTTAAAGGGTTTAGCCACTATTATTCAGCTGCAGTTCCATGATGTGTGCAAAATTTGAAATAAACCTCTGTTCTACAAGTGGTTGTTCGATTTGTGTTTCAGTGAGCGCTTCCATTGATGTCACTTGTCTACCTGTGATTCCACACGGAATGATATTTTCGAAATATGATAAATCAGTTGATATGTTTAACGATATTCCGTGTGTTGACACTCCTTGGCTTATTCTGACACCTATAGCTGCTATCTTTGCATTATCGACCCATACCCCAGTCAATCCGCTGATAGTGGTAGCGTTGATGCAGAAATCTGTTAAGGTGGCAATAATAATCTCTTCTAGTGCTCTAACGTATTTTAGAGGTCCTCCCCATGCTCGGAGATTTATAATAGGATATGCGATTAACTGGCCTGGCCCGTGATAGGTAATTAATCCTCCCCGGTCAGTTTCTACAACGGGTATTTGTAGATTTTCAAATTGTTGTTGGGTTAGTAAGAGGTCGCTATCTTTGCTCAGACGGCCTTTTGTATATACATGGTTGTGTTCGAGTAATATGAGAGTGTTTGGAATTAGCCCTGTTCTAACGTCATTCGCAGTTGTTACTTGGATGTTCCAAGCTTCCTGATAATCGAGTTGTCCCATGCTAATAACCTGGAAGATTGGATTGTCGGTCATATTCTGTTAATAAACTGGGGTGTCAAGGTTTATTGACTCTATGCGGCGTTTTATAGACTGTAGGAATGTGCTTGACTCGGCTCCATCGTTAATTCTATGGTCGAATGACATGCATATGTTCATTATGGAACGTATAGCAATTCCGTCTCCTATTACTACGGGCTTTTTCTGAATAGCCTCGGTGGTCAATATCGCTGCTTGTGGGTAGTTAATGATCGGTTGTGAGCTGATTGAGCCGAGGACTCCTGTGTTGTTAACTGTGAATGTTCCTTCCTGAACATCTTCCACGCTGAGTTTCCTATTCTTAACTTTGAATGTTAGATCGCTGACGGCGTGTGCTAAACCTACTATGCTTAGCCTGTCTGCATCTTTGATCACCGGTACAATCAATCCTTCTGGTCCTGCCATTGCCACGCCAATATTAATGCGGTTCTTTAAAATTATGGTATCGCCACCCCATGTTGCGTTTAATGTAGGATTTTCCCTTAAGGACTCGACAACCATTTTTATTATGAATGGCAGATACGTAAGCTCCACTGACTCTTTTTCAATGAAGGCTTTACGATGGGTGGATCGGACTATTACCAGGCTCGACACATCGGTTTCTATAGTACTCCATGCATGGGGAATCTGGCTGACGCTTCTGACCATAGCTTCCGCAATCATTTTTCGTATCGGAGTTATTTTTAGGATAGTGTCTTCACTATCTGCCGGGTTAGATGTGGGTGTAGTTTGCGGTGTAGATATGCTAGCCATAACGTCATCCCGAGTAATTCGGCCCCCGACGCCCGTTCCGTGGATCGCGCTTACATCTACATTGTTTTCTTGAGCTAACCGTCGCACTGCTGGTGATAGTCTTTGGCTGTTAGGCTGTTCACGCTTTGACACTACCGGAGAATCATTGTTTATAGGTGTTGTAGTAGGCGTATCCGATATTACGGGTTCTCCATCAGGTCCACCTCCAGTTGGACCAACAGGAGCCACGTTTTTGACTAGATATCCAGTCGTGCCAACTGGTGGCGGTGTAGCTTCGGGCTCTGAAGAGATCTTCTTGTCAGACGGTGGGAGTGGATCATCTGTCTCAAATTCGGCTATCGGAGCTCCCATGGGAATTGTTTCTCCCTCTTCTGCTATTATGCGAGAGAGCACACCAGAAACTGGAGAAGGCATTTCCATTGTTACTTTGTCTGTCACTATTTCAACAAGAGGGTCGTATCGTTCGATCTGATCACCAGGCTTTTTAAGCCATTTACCAATCGTCCCTTCGACTACAGACTCTCCTACATGCGGGAGCTCAATTATTAGGGCCATGGATTATCACCTGTGTACTAATTTAGTATTGGGCCAGTTCTCGTAAGGCTGCTGCTACCTTGTCAGTATTTGGGAGGTAGGCGTCTTCTAAGCTTTGGGCAAATGGCATTGTAGGAATATCTGGTCCGCACAATCTGCTTATTGGGCCGTCAAGATATTCGAAGGCTTGATCTGCGACGATGGCTGCGATTTCTGCGCCTACTCCGCCAGTTAAATTATCCTCATGAACTATCAAAATTTTGCCGGTCTTTTTGACAGAGTTTATTATAGTCTCTGTATCTAAAGGTCTTAAGGTTCTTAGGTCGACGACTTCGACATCAACATCTTCTTGGGATAGTAATTCAGCTGCTTCAAGGCAGTGATGTAGCATTAATCCATAGCTGACGACAGTTATATTACTGCCTTGTCGTTTGACATCGGCAGGACCGATGGGGATTGTATATTCTTCTTCTGGCACTTCTCCCCTGACTAAACGGTAGCTCTTTTTGTGTTCCAGGAATATTATTAGATTGTCATCTCGTATAGCGGATTTAAGTAATCCCTTGGCGTCATATGGCGTGCCTGGACTAACGACTTTTAGTCCGGGGACGTGAAAAAAGAACGATTCCACATTTTGTGAATGGTATAGTCCACCCCGAATACCACCGCCGTACGGTATTCTAACTACCATAGGTACTGTCAGTTGGCCATTACTACCATAACGCGCGCGTGCGGCTTCACCCACCAGTTGGTTGATACTGGGCCATACGAAATCGGAGAATTGAACTTCTGGTATGGGACGCATACCCTTGAAGGCTGCTCCTAGAGCTATGCCCATTATTGATGCTTCAGCTAGCGGAGTATCTATGACTCTGGATTCGCCAAATTCATCAATTAAGCCCTGTGTAGATAAGAATACACCTCCGCGTTTTCCGACATCTTCTCCCAGCACGAACACGCTTTTATCGCGGCGCATTTCTTCCTGCATAGCGGATCGAACTGCCTCTATTACTGATATAACTGCCATATTAATTTACTCTCTACCCTAAAGGGTATTACTGTCTTAGTCCTTGAATAAGTAATCGAAAATTGTCGATGGATCAGGAAGAGGTGCTTCTTCCCCTTCGTCTGTAGCGTTGTTGATCGACGCTGTTGCTTCCTTTGAAATTTCATCTATTTGTTCCGGATCAAGGAATCCTTGCTGAGTCATGTATTGTCCCATTGTAATAACTGGGTCTCTTTGTCTTATGTTGTCGACTTCTTCAGCTGGTCGGTATCGTTTATCGTCATCATCTGTTGTATGGGGCATGAAACGTTCGAGCTTCATCTCTAATAGTACTGGGCCTTGATTACGTGCGTGAGATATAGCTTCTCTAGTGGCTTCGTATACCTCAATGATATCCATCCCATCTACTACGACTCCGGCTAGACCGTATCCTTCAGCCCTGTTAGCTATATCAGTAATGGCCATTTGTGATTTTTGTGGTACGGAGATGGCATAATGATTATTTTCACACAAGAAAATGACTGGCAGTTTATGCACTCCTGCAAAATTCATAGCCTCGTGTGTTTCACCCTGGCTAGATGCCCCGTCACCAAAATAAACTATTGATACGGTATTCTCTCCTTGCATTCTTGAAGCTAAGGCGTAGCCTACGGCTTGGGTAAGCCCTGCGGCTACCACATTAGATAACTGGATGATTTTGTGTTCTAAATCAGCTCCTTGAAGGGGAAATTGCCTTCCGTTACTGTATGGATCACCTTCTTTGCCCATAAACGATTTCATTACTTGCGCTGGTGTTAGTCCTGCAGCCATTTTGACAGCCAAATCTCTGTAGTAGGTGAAGAGGAAGCAATCACCGTCTTTCTCAGCAGCTAGTAAGCTGCCCAGTTGAGTAGCTTCATGACCTTGAGAGGAGGCTGCTATTGGTACTTTGCCTTGCCGATTCATCATCCAGATGCGTTCGTCTATCGTTCTGACTAATACCATTCTTTTGTAATAATCGATTAGATCTTCTGCGCTAATTCCTTTGGGAAGGCCAGCATCTGACGCCTTGCGGGAACTGGAACTTCTCGCTGAACGGTTCTTGGACCCAGATCTAGGTTGCGTCATCGCTTCCTCTTAAAGATAAGGATTGAAAGCTATTGGTATCCAGCTGAAAGGTAGCTCTCGTATTGTGCGCAATTATATACGCTTCTTTATCTCAGTCGCAAACTAGAAATAAGTGCGTTCACACGCTACAATATTAAATAACGGGATAAAAAAGCGCCCTGTGACGCTTGACACCAAAATTTCATTGTGATAATTTTCACGTGGAGTTAGAGTATCTCCCAATAATCTCGAGTGATTTAGGTGGCAGTGACGACGAAATGCCTCTAGTAGACCCCCACGCTTTAACAAGTGCTGACTGGATAAACATTCACAATTGGTTAACACTTCTCTGGATTTTCCTTCCCTTAATGATAGTGTTCGCTTTCTCTATGATGGTTGCCCATGGATTTATACCATCTGGAGTAGCAACGGGTGATTTTCCAGAAAGTCTAAGCAAGCTGAGATTGCCCATCACGATTGTAGGGCTATTGGCGCTTGCTCTTGCTATAGTTTTCTTCATACTAGCGCTGTCTGCTACATGGAGCACCATAGGGTTTTTCTGGGATCGGCATTTTGTATAACGGTGTATTAGGGAACGATATTTAAATGAAACTGGGCGTTAACATATTACCGCTAGCACTAGTAGGGCTAGTTGTTACTATAATTGTTGCTTTTCTGATTTACGTACTAGCTACATCCTGGTTTTCAAATGCTCCATTTGGTTTGGCAGACGCGCCTCCGCAGCCGATACCGTTTCCCCATACGGTTCATGCTGGGTCAGTTGAGCAAGGCGGAGCGGGAATACAATGTGAATTCTGTCATCGCAACGTAACTAAGGGAGCTTCAGCGACCGTACCTGCAGTAGAGAATTGTCTTTTCTGCCATAAGCAAATTAATGCAGAAAATGATACCGGTGAGACAACAGCTAATGTTGCACAAATTCAAAGAGTTGTAGACAAGTATCACGATGACAATCCTATCAACTGGGAGAGAGTTCATAGACTTCCAGATCATGCTCGGTTTGTCCATGAAGCGCATATACGCTTTCTGACTCAAGGTGAATCTAGGATAGTTACTCTGCCAATGGGTGACGAGAAACCACAGCAGCTACCATTGTCTATTGGAGAAGCGTGTTCGGTTTGCCATGGCAACGTAGCGGAAATGACTGAAGTTCAACCTCAAGAAGGGCAATCTTTGAAGATGGGTACATGTTTGGACTGTCATAGGCAGACCAACGCTTCCACAGACTGTACTATCTGTCATAAGTGATAGAGGATAAGGCATAGCAGTATGAAGTTAACACGACGAAATTTTCTTGCATGGGCAGGGTTATCAGCTGTAGGTGCTGTAGCTTGCGATGTTTTTGGAGAGGATAGGCGCGAGTTAAAAGTTCAGAGTCCTGTTATGCAACCGGAGGACTTGGTAAAAGGTACCGACAACTGGTATGCCACTTTGTGTCGCCAGTGTCCGACTAACGAAGGAATAGTTGTTCGAGTAATGGAAGGTCGGGCGAAAAAAATTCAAGGTAACCCTGACTACCCAGTCAACCTCGGGAAGCAGGCTGCCAGGTGTGATGCCGGTCTCCAAGCACTATATCATCCGGACAGATTAGCCGGACCTATGAAGAGAACGGGATCTAAAGGTTCGGGAGAGTTTACAGAGATCACATGGGACCAAGGTTTGGATGATCTTAAGACCGCTCTGGGTACTCATGGAGATGGGTTGTTAATTATCACTGAGCCCGTGAGAGCTCACTCGGCCATGATAACTGATAAATTTGCAAAAGCATTTAATGGGACGCATTTAGGATTCGAAGCGTTTGACCAAGGTGTATATAGAACAGCAGTAAAAAGTGTATTTGGGCAAGATACACTTCCTGATTTCGATATTGGCAGTTCCAATTATCTGTTGTCATTTGGCGCTGACTTCCTATCAACGTGGATATCTCCTACAAGATGGTCAATTGGATACGGGGCCTTCCGTGATTCTAGTAATGGCGGGCACAGAGGTACTCACGTACATATTGATCCTAGGTTCTCGATGACGGCGTCTAATGCAGATAAATGGCTCCCAGTAGCTCCTGGAGTTGAAGGCCACTTAGCTTTAAGTATTGCACATGTCATCATTTCCGAAGGCTTGCAGGCTGACGGAGTTGATATAGATGCGCTGACTTCAGGAAGAGGTGTCGCAGCCCTTACTGACTACAGTCCGGAAAGAGTTGGCCCAATGCTTAATCTGCATGAAGGCATCCTGAACGGGCATAGTGGTGCGGACTTGATAAAAGAATTGGCTAGAGAATTTGCGAGCCATACTCCCGCATTAGCCATCGGCGGAGACAGCTCTTCAGCTTATAGTAATGGTCTGTTTAATGCGGAGGCCATTTACGCTCTGAATTACTTAGTGGGAAGTGTCGGAAACCAAGTTGCATTTAGTCCTGAAAGCCCACTGTCTGATCTCCCGTCTACAGCCAATGTCGGAGGTTTAGCCGACTGGTCAGAAAATATAAGTAATATAGAAAATGGTAAAACGCGTCTTGTGATGGTTCATAACGCTGATCCTGTCTATGGATTGCCGGAATCATCCGGCATGAGTGCCGCTTTATCTCGTGACAGTGTTTTTGTAGTCAGCTTCTCATCGTTTATCGATGATACGACGGTAATGGCTGACTTGATTCTTCCAGACCGAAATTATCTAGAAGATTGGGGTAGCGATATTCCAGAACCAGGTCCAGGGCATCAGGTGATAGGTATACAACAACCTGTGGTTAATCCTCTAAGTGAACTAGACCCACGTAGTTTCGGTGATGTTCTGCTTGCCATAGGTCAGGAATTGGGGAAAGAGTCTGATTTGCCGTGGGTTAGTGTGAAGCAAGCTCTTAGAGAGACATCAGATTCTTTGTATGATATGAACAAAGGTTCAGTGTCTGGGGCAACAAAGGATCTTTATTGGAATTCTATGTTGCGGAATGGCGGTTGGTGGGATTCATCTTCCAGTCCAGTTTCCGTTCAGGCGCCTGCGGGGATACTAAATGATATAGCTTCCAGAGGGTCAGAGGCCAAGTTCTCTGGAGAAGGATTTCATCTAATCCCATTCCTTCACAATACGTTGTTGGATGGGAGAAATGCACACTTGCCTTGGGCCCAATCTGCACCAGACCCTATTACTTCAGTAGCGTGGCAGACATGGGTAGAAATTAACGAGAAACAAATGGAAAATTTGGGAATACGCGAAGGCGATGTAGTGTCCGTGACCTCGAATGCAGGTCGGATTACAGCGCCGGCCTATCCCAACCCAGGGATGCCGCCAGATATCGTAGGAGTACCCTTAGGTCAGGGGCATAAGAACGGACCGGATTACGCTACGATTGGTGACTCCAGGGATAGTTCTAACATCATAGATATTCTTTCTGCTGTCCGTGTTGATGGCACGCGATCAATAGCTTGGGCTTCGAACAAAGTACAAGTGCAACCTACTGGAGATAGCGTCAGGGTTACCAAGCTCGAAGGTGAATACGAAAGTAGGGAGATCGGTAATATCATTGACAATAATCCAGGTGAAGAAATAATCAAGACGACTTCGGGAGAAGAGGGCCACTAAGAAGGTCAGTCCTGATAAAAATATGGCGAACTCAGAGGGAAAATGGTAAGTAATCGAATAGACCATAAGTGGGGAATGGTAGTAGATATTGACAAATGTACTGGCTGTCAAGCTTGTGTAATTGCTTGTCAGGCCGAGAATAACATTCCACTTAATACTAAAGATACATTCCTACAGAAGCGTGTGAATGAGTGGATTCGTATTGAGAGATACTGGGAAGGCGAATATCCGAATGTAAAAGCTCGCTACATTCCAGTGTTATGCCAGCACTGTGATAATGCACCGTGTGAGCCTGTATGCCCAATGTATGCGACTTATCATAATGATCAAGGGCTAAATGTTCAGGTATATAATCGATGTGTCGGAACTCGTTACTGTATCAACAACTGTCCATACCAAGTCCGCTTCTTCAATTATTGGCATCCTGGATGGCCAGAAAGACTGGAAAATCAACTGAACCCTGATGTGACTGTGCGAACTCGTGGAATAACTGAGAAATGCACGTTTTGTGTCCAAAGGTTGAGAAGAGCGGAGCTTAAGGTTGAACGTCAATCTGGGGCGAGATTAAATGACGAAGCCCTGGAAAAAGGAAATTATGCTCCAGCATGCGTTCATGCGTGTCCTACCAGTGCATTGACTTTTGGAGACCAGCACGACGGCGGGGCTAAGATCAGGAACTATTTTGATGACGTAAATGCTCATGATATTCATCACGAACATGAGAGAGAGACTCGCGGGTACAGGTTAATGGAAGAAGTTAACACAAGGCCTAACGTGATATATCTCAAGAAAATCGATCAACATCCTTTAGGTAAAGGCGACGGACATGTCTAGTCATTCAGAAAGTCATTACCCTCACGACATGTGGGTCTTTCCCGACGCACAGTCTACAACTCAGGATGTCGCTAATAAGACGGCTTCTACCCCAAAGATTCTTAAGTTAGGGTTAGTTATCGCTGGTGTATTGGCTGTTCTTGGTGTAGTGGGATTTGTATTGAGGATGGCAACTGATGGCTTCTCAGATTACGGTGCATGGGGTTATTACGCCGCCATTTTCTCGTACATATTTATTATAACCAGTTCGGCTCCATTGGTGGCTGTAGCCTTTAGGCTGACGAAGAGCCACTGGAGAAGGCCGATATCTAGAATTTCAGAATTATTCGCGTTAGTTGGCGTAGTAAATGTGATTCTGTATATCCCTCTGATATATCTACTACCGTCGATTAATAACCCGAATTTTACACCAGGTATGCATGGTGAACTTCAGATTCGTAAGACTATTTGGATGGAAGTTCCGGTTGGTGCCCCCCATTGGTGGGATTTCTTAGGAATAATATCTCTAGCTGTGTTGAGTCTTGTCATATTGTGGGTGTCTGTCGTGCCAGATCTTGCAGAAACCCGTTCAACGACAAACGGATGGCGTAAAAAATTATATACTTTGTTAGCTGGTCATTGGTACGGTACAAAGAAACAGTGGATCCATCAAAAAATCAGTCTTGCGCTCTTGGGTGCTTTGTATTTTATGATGGTAGTATTTGTCCATTTCTTAATTGTTAGTGATTTTGCGATGAGTCTCATACCTGGATGGAAAGACTCCATCTTGCCGCCTCTGTACACGGTAACAGGGTTTCAGTCAGCTCTAAGTATCATTTTAATAATAGCCTTTACCATGCGGAAATGGGGAGGGTACGAGAAGTATTTTGGTACTTCCGTTTTCTGGTCGGCTAGTAAAATACAAATAGGATTGACACTCCTCTGGACTTACCACCTCTTCGCTTTCTTTATAACTCTTTGGTATGGGCGAATGGAATTGGAACAGAACATCCTGAGATATCTGATGTTTGAGTCCTACTCATGGATTTTCTGGCTAAACGTTATATTTATTTTCTTGATACCGTTTTGGATTCTAGTATGGAATCCAGTAAGGAAAACTGCTTGGGGGCCTGCTCTAGCGGGAATATTTATACTCGTTGGCAATCTATTGTTCCAGATCAGGATATTTGTAGGCGCATTTAATGCTGGTGATATATATCACCTAGGCCTGTTTAAAGTGCCGCCGCCAGTATTTCCTGATGTATGGGATATCTTCATGGTACTAGGTGGAATAGGCTTGGTTGCGTTCATCTATCTAATCGGAACAAGAATCCTTCCGGCTCTGTCAGTATGGGAAGTCAAGGAAGGGGCCATGTATCAAAAGATGGGTACCTTATACCGAGGAGAATATCTGGTCTTAGCTAAACCAGAATAAACAAATAGATAGGAAATAATAGCGTTTACTTCTCTGGTATAAACTAAGAGAAGATACGAGGCATAGGAGCCAAAAATGCAGGAAGGTAGAGTTCTACCCGCCGAACAAGTTAATAGAGATCTGCTCCGATCAATTTTGGAAACACCCAAATGGTTTTGGCCAGTGGTCGGGATACTCGGTCTGATAGTACTTATAGCAGCGATACTTATTGGTTATATGATCAATCGTGGGCTTGGTATTACAGGTCTGAACCGCCCTATTTTTTGGGGATTCTTTATTACTAACTTCGTATTCTGGATAGGTATTAGCCATGCAGGAGTTATGTTATCTGCTATTCTGCGTTTAGCTAAAGCCGAGTGGAGAAGGCCGGCTACAAGAGCCGCTGAAGTACTGACTATATTCTCGCTGATGACGGCTATGATTATGCCGATCATACACACAGGGAGGCCTTGGAGGATACTTTATTGGGCCTTTCCTTATGATTTCGCTCGAGGAATATGGCCTAACGTCCGGACTCCTCTAATTTGGGACCCCAGCGCTATTCTTACATATTTGACGTCAAGTACTTTGTTTGTGTTAATAGCTTTAGTTCCGGATTTCGCAGTATTACGAGACCGTACTACTGGCATATCGCACCGGATATATGGGCTCCTAGCGATGGGATGGGAAGGTAATGCTAGGCAATGGAAGCTGCAGATCATAGCTGGTGTCTTGTTGTCTGCTTTGATACTACCAGTCTTCGTGTCAGTCCATAGCATAGTGTCGTGGGATTTCGGTATGGCAGTGGCCGCAAAGTCGTGGCATTCAACTATATTCGCTCCTTATTTCGTTGTAGGGGCAGTACACTCTGGAGTGTCGGCGGTTGCTTTCGTATTGATATTGTTACGCTGGATGTATGGTTGGCAAGATTACATCCGTCACGAGCATATAGATGGATTAGGAAGGCTATTAGTTGTAGTCGCTACCGGCTGGTTCTATTTCTTTGTTATGGAAGTAATATTCGGTATTTACGGGCGTGAGGCTGATGAAATAGCAGTCCGAAGTCTACAGTTTATTCAAGAACCATTCCAGGCTTGGACAATTATATTCATAGTGACCACTTACTTTATTCCAGTAGCTTTGTGGTTGACACGACGTGCTCGTAGAAATCTCTGGATAATGTCGCTTGCGTGTATCTCGGTGAATATAGGTATGTGGTTAGAGAGATACCTGATCATTGTTCCTGGTCTGGCTAATCGTACCGCTTTCACGTTTAGTTGGAACAGCTACGTTCCATCAGTTTATGAGGCTATAATAGTTGGAGCGACGTTCGCGTTTGTTTCCATGCTATTGTTGCTGTTCAGTAGAGTTTTCCCTCTTATACCTCTGTATGACATAAAAGAGGGAGATATACTTAAAAATGAATCCGTTAAGATTGGTAGGCGGGTTGTTCCGGCAGTTTTTAGAGAAGATTAGTTTTAGGAAATTTGACGAGGTAATCGTATGGCTAAACGTCCTATATTGGGTTTATTCAAAGATGCTAATCAGGCGGCAGATGCTGGTGATGCTCTAAAGTCGTCAGGTGTATCAGACAGGGATATTGATTTCCTAACCGACGCGCCGTATCCCGAAGGAGCATTTGGCGAGCGAGAAGAGAAACATAGATTATACTTGTTTCCTTTTATAGGAGCGACTCTGGGGCTTTCTGCTGCGATTTTGTTAACCTCAATGACTCAGTTGGCCTACCCTTTGGTTACTGGAGGTAAGCCAATATTGGCGCTTCCGGCGATGGCAGTAGTAAGTTATGAAGGGACCATGCTGGGCGCTATTTTATTCACGTGCCTTGGTGTGATTTTCGAATCTAGACTTCCAAAATTGAAAAGTGGACTATATGACACTCGTATAACCGAGGGTTATATAGGTGTTCTAGCAAGTGTTGAAGATGGTGATCTGGATCAGACGACAGGTATTCTTAACCAAGCGGGCGCCGTGGATGTGAAGACAGAAGGATAGCGGTAAGAAGATCGGATTTATATTGAAAAATTGGCAGAAATAATGAGAATGACCAGCCTTAAACGAATCAAAACAATATTAATGGGTATATCAATAACCACCGTACTGCTTACGGCCATGGGTTGTTCTCAAGGTTCATATCCATTTGATATCTTCTATGAGATGCATTATCAGGATTCTTATAAATCACATGAACCACCTCGGTTGAGCGTTCCGGCTTCAGCAGTCCCTGTATATGACGCGCCCAAGGCTACATCCTACACTGATGATGGTAAGCATATGTATGATGTTAACTGTTCTATGTGTCATGGAACAGCCGGCCAAGGCGATGGTCCGGTACTTAGTACCATGACGAGTAAATACGGATATCAGCCGGTAGTTACTCCTGATTTAACAGCAGATCAAGCTAAAGCCCTTGGAGTGGCTGGAGTTCAGGGGTTCTTAGTTAACGGCCTACAGGTTATGCCGAGTTTCGCTAAATTGATGACGGAAGAGGAAATGATCATAACGGCTAATTACGTTGTCAATTGTATTCAAGGCCAACAACCAGAGGCTTGCAAGTAATCACTGGTCTAGTAGTTTCCATAATGACCAAAGCTATTTTGTATATATCCTGATTGTAGGACCGGGAATTGCACTACAGATTTAGTCGGAGCATATACGCTGTCGCTCTTCTTGAGGCGCGTTCAAAGTACGCGGGATATATCCTTCTACTTACGATATTGCTTAGCGGTTTAATGTTGGTACATCCTGTATACGCACAGTCTCCAGAACGGGAGCTTTCTTCTATGGAATATGACGAAGAAGAAGCTTATGCCATAGATGGGATGATAATGTGCCCAGTGTGCCCAGCTGAAACAATTGATCAGGCTCAAGTTCCGCTTGCTCGTCAGATGAAGCAGATAATTAGGGAGAAGTTGTCAGAGGGTCAGACTCGGGAACAAATACTAGATTACTTTGTAGATAGGTACGGAGAACAGGTGTTAGCGGCACCGAAGAGAGAGGGTTTTCACCTGATAGCGTGGGTTGCCCCGATTTTTATCGTCTTTGGAGCATTATCTCTCGGAATCTTTGCACTTAGGTCAATGAAAATTTCTAAAGAACATGTAGCGCTAGGAAATACGGTTTCAGATGATCAGGAAGATCGTCATAGATATCTAGGGATTGTTGATAAGATAGTCTCACAAAGTGATCCTAGGGGGTCCAGTTTAGAGGATACGATTAATCCTGCAGAGGAAGATTGCGATCGTGGGTGAATTAGGAGCGACTACGTTATGGATGGCGATCTGTTTAGCCACTTATTCTGGTGTGGGATCTGTTGTAGGTAAGATATTCGGTATTTATGCCCTCCTAGAGAGTTCGAGGAAGTCAGTTTATTTACTAGTGCTAGTCCTGGGAGTTTGCACTGCTAGCTTAGTCGGTCTGTTCATTAGTAGGGATTTTTCTATTGCATATGTCGCGGGGCATAGTAACCTTGCTATGGACCATATCTATACCTGGGTTGCCTTTTACGCCGGTAATGAAGGGTCGTTGTTATATATCGCTTTTGTATTATCCGTGATGGCAGCTTTAGCAGTTAGGTTAGCTCCATCCAGGGTGCGACCAACATTGCCCTTTTCAACAGCAATCATGATGGTAGTGTTGGTCTTTTTCTTAGTGGTGATGGCTTTCATGGCTAATCCATTTGCAAAATTACCTATAACTCCTCCAGACGGAGAAGGAATTAATCCACTATTGACACATTTCGGTATGTTTTTTCATCCCCCTGCTCTGATGGCTGGTCTTATAGGAATAACGATACCTACAGCTTTTGCTATTGGTGGAATATTAGGTAAGCAAACTCGTGACGAATGGGTGGAGATCGGCAGGATTTGGGGATTGGTTATTTGGCTGTTATTGGCCAGTGGGCTTCTATTAGGATCTTGGTGGGCCTACACTATATTGGGCTGGGGCGGATTTTGGTTTTGGGACCCAGTAGAAAACGCTGCTTTTATGCCTTGGTTAGTATTAACTGCATTTATTCATTCTATAATGGTTCAGAGACGACGAGGTATGTTCCGAATGTGGAACATAGTAATGATCAACATAGCCTTTTCTCTTGCTTTATACGGAATGTTTATGAATAGAGGTGGCCCTGTGCCTTCTGTTCACTCTTTTGGTGCATCTTCTTTAGGCTGGGTGTTCTTGCTGTTTTTAGCCTTTGGGACTGTGGTTCCATTTGCGATATTCTTCTGGCGTTTCAATTTGTTGAGGAGTGCTCGTGCACTTGAATCTATGCTTTCCCGTGAATCGGCTTTCTTAATGAACAACCTTCTGTTGCTGGGAATAGCGTTTGTTACTTTATGGGGAACGGTATATCCATTGATTTCGAAATTGATAACCGCTCAGGAAATAACTATTGCGCGGCCATTCTATGATCAAGTTAATGGACCGATAATGTTAGCTCTTATTATGCTGATGGGAATTGGACCATTGATACCATGGAGACAAGCTAGTGCTTCTACATTATGCAAATCATTAATGTGGCCAGGTATAGTTGGGTTTATCATTATTATAATATTGGCTCTGATGGGTATTACCAAACTATATCCTTTAATCGGGTATGGTATAGCCGGTATGGTAACGACTGGAATCATAATAGAATGGATTAATGGTTGTAGGTCTAGGAGATCAGCATTTCGCGAAAGTTATCCGGTAGCGTTCGCAAGATTATTAATGGCTAATCGTCCTAGGTATGGTGGATACATAGTTCATCTAGCTGTGGTAATGGTCTTACTGGGTGTTTTGGGAGCATCATTTTTTAATATTCAGAAAGATGTTGTACTGGCCCAAGGTGAGTCAGTAGATGTATCGAATTATGCGGTTAAATATGTAGGTACTAACGTTATATCGCGCTCTGATCGAGTTTCATATTTAACAGATGTTGAGGTGTCACGTGACGGGCAATTCTTCAAGAATATGACATCGCGTCGGGATTTTTATCCATCATTCAATATGGCTTCTACAAGAGCGGCTATACACAGTACCCCTGTCGAAGATTTTTACATAGTACCTAGTGAGAATATGGCAGATGGGTCAGTCGGTATACGCATTTTGGTGAATCCGATGATTTGGTGGATGTGGGTAGCTGGCCCGGTATTCGTGGTTGGAACAATAATAGCTCTCTGGCCTGACCGAAGAAGAGATATTGTTAAGACGGCATGAAATACGAAATATGAATTTCTCTAGTACATTTCAATCTGAACAGGCTTAATTTTTTATGGCAGTTTTTTTATCTGTATTACTAGGATTATTTTGTATAGGGGTAGTGGTATACCCATTTTTCAAAGACAGATATTTTCAGAATCTGGGTGACGCTTCAACGGTTCCTGGAGATTCTGCTTCAGAATTAGATAATATACTTCGATCAATCCGTGCTCTGCAATCAGAATACGGCATGGGAAACATATCTGAAGAGGCGTTTACTAGAGAACTTGATCAATATAGAAATGACGCGGCTACTTGTATCCAGCATATGGAAAGTGGACGGTTTAGTGAACTTGAAACTGATGTGGAGAATGAAATAGCTATTGCCAGGCTCAGGTTACAAAAGTCTGAGGATAAACCTATGAGCGAACCGGAGTCTTTTTAGAGGAACAATGCATTGTAATAGACGCATAACAAGTTCTTCGACGTTCCTTGCTTTACTGTGTCTCGGGATGGTTGTAATTTTCAGTGCGACACTTGTGTACGCTCAGGATAAGAGGGTAATTACCGGACAAGTTGTTAATGGTACGGATCATTCTTCAATTGATGCTGGTCTCCCTGTATTTCTGTATTCCTTCAATAATATGGGCCAAGATGTTACCACGTACGAGTCGCTAACCGACGCGTCAGGTATGTTCGTATTTGATGATGTGACATTTGATAACGCTGTAGGGTATGCGTTAGGTGTCGATTATGGCGGAATGAGTTATAGCGTGTTGTTGGCTGAAGAAGATCTATTAGAACCAATTTCAATCACTATATACGAGCCTACTCAAGACCTCTCGGTTATTTCTGTAAATACGCATACGTTGATTATTTCAAATATAAATGAAAAAGAGCAGATGATTGAGGCTGTGGAATTTGTTAGCTTATCCAATACTAGTGATTTCAGCCTGATTCCAGACGTTAATACTGTAAGTCAAGGCATATTCAGTTTTATGAGGTTTTCTTTGCCTGAAGGGGCAGTGGATCTGGACTTACAATCAGATTTGGTAGGTGGTCAAATTATACCCATGGGGACAGGCTTCGCTTTGACGTCTCCAATAGCTCCAGGATCGCATTCAGTAACGTATACCTACAGATTTCCCTACAGAGGCGACACTGCTACATTCAAACAGAACCTGATACAAGGTGCGAGCTTGTATCAGGTTCTGATCCCGAAGGATGAAAATGCACCCACAGCAATGGGGCCAATGGAAGAGTCTGAAATTAATATTGAAGGTATCGATTATATGGTTTGGGAAGCACGATCTCGCATCCCAAAACAGGGTTTGACTGTAGAAATAGTTAATTTACCACAAATGGGTATAGTACCTAGTCTCTGGAATAGAGTGGTACAACCGACATTTTGGTATTGGGCCATGCCCATTTGTGTCGGTATTGTATTGCTATTAGTCTTAGTTTACTCAATCTACATTGGCATTAGAAGTAAAATAATTAATAACACCAGTGGTTTTGGAGATACTAGGTATGAAATCATAGAAAAAATAGCCCTGCTTGATGAGAAGGCTATGACAGGTCAACTGAGAAAGCGTCATTACGACCGAGAACGACTTATGTTGAAGAACCGACTTCTACAAATGAGGGATAGTGAGGAAGTAAGGTGACGGTTCGGCTATGGCTGATGATTGGTGTAGCCGTGCCGATAGTTGGTATATTGGGCTTATTAGTATGGGCTTCCTTGCCTGGATATAGTCAACCGACTGGTTTAAATCGAGACTTTGATGCTGTTGCTATTGAACCACGTGCGGCTAGCACTTTCGATCTAACTACTATGGACGGTCGAAATATAAACCTAGCTGATTTCAAAGGAAAAATTGTATTGATAGATTTTTGGGCTTCTTGGTGTGAACCGTGCAGGTATGAGGCCCAGTTATTGAATGATGTTTATAACGCATACTCCAATAACAACGTTGAGTTTATAGGAATCAACATTTGGGATAATGAAGTCTCCGCGGGGAAATTTGTGGAGGAGTTTTCTGTACCCTACGCAAATGGCATCGATGTTAACGGTAATATAGCGATTAATTACGGGGTTGCTGGGGTTCCTGAGAAATATTTTATTGATCAATATGGCGAAATTCAGAAAAAATTTCGAGGACCTATTAGTGAAGAGATATTAAATTCCACCATTGATGAAATGATATCTGGGGGCACGTACTAATAGAGCAGAGGATATGTGACATGTCTAGCAACTCAGGAGTAATAGTAGCAATGGACTGGGGTGGTAGCTGGGCGAGGACGTCGGTAGTGAATCGTGTCGGAGAAGTTTTGTGGACAATGCGCGTTCCGACTCCCCAGGGAACTGGGTCAGATAATATGTTAAGGGTAGGAGAAGAGGTACTACTAGAGGCGATCAGCTGGTGCCGATCAACACCTATTCTAGGTGTGGGAATAGCAGTTGCAGGACCTATAGATGTGGAATCCGGCACATTCTATACCCCTCCCAATTTACTAGAGCTTGACGGTATTTCTCTTATAGATGCTTGGCAGGATAGGTTAGGTCACCAGATATATATTGGTAATGATGCGACCCTGGCTGCGCTAGCTGAATACTATCTTGGAGCTGGTTTACATCAGAGAAAAGCAGGGAGAGACGCTAAGACATTGCTCTACCTTACGATAAGTACGGGTGTTGGAGGCGGTGTTATTGATCGAGGCAATGTTTTATTAGGTGCGCATGGTATGGCAGCTGAGATAGGCCATATTAAGATCGATACTAGCTCTTCAACTGCTCTGTGCAATTGTGGAGGAACCGGATGTCTGGAATCTCTTGTCTCAGGTACGGCCATAGCCAGAAAAGCGGTTCATGCTCTAAAAAATCGCTATGAATCAAGGATATTAAGCGATGTCGACATTACAAAACTTAGCTCTCAAGATGTTTTCACGGCTTATAATGCTGGCGATAGTCTGAGTGAAATGATAATCAATGAGGTTATTTCTGACCTAGCGCATGGAATATCAGATTTGATACATAGTTTTAATCCTGATCTAGTTGTCCTTGGCGGAGGAGTGACTGTAGGGTTATCAAGCACCAAACTACTGGGAAATCTTAAGTCTCAAATCTCTGATTCACTAATGAGTGAAAGACACAAGGATTTTGAAATCATGTATGCGCAGCTGGGAGATTCATCAGGGATGGTTGGAGCATCTTTGATGGTGCAATCATCCCTAAAGACATCTGATTCGATTGTTTAAGGTTTACACAATATATCTGCCGCCAACTACGTTGAGTCTATCACCTGTGATGTAGGCAGACTCGTCACTTGCGAAGAATAGACAAGCGTTTGCGATATCATTAACAGTTCCCTGTCTTCCCATTGGGATTCCTTTAAGATGTTCAGAAGATCCTCTATCTAGCTGCTCAAACTCTGGATACCATTCAGGATTTAGTCGTTGTGTGTCGGTAGATCCTGGGTTAACCATATTAGCTCTAATATTGTATGGAGCCATTTCTGCAGCTACGGCTCTCAAAAGACCTAACAGTCCATGCTTCGCGGTAGTTACTGAGGCGGTTTCGGGTCGGCCTGTAATGGCAGCCTGTCCTCCTAAAGCAATAATGCTGCCGGATTGTCTTTTTATCATATCTGGAAGGACTGCTTTGATTAAGTAAAATGCAGGAAAAAGATTAGTTTGCATAACTGTCTGCCATTCATCATTAGATACATCTAAAATTGGCCTGTGTGGACGGATTGCTACGTTGCTGATTAATACGTCAATCTTGCCAAGAGAATTAATTCCCTCTTGTACCATTTCTGAGCATTTACCGGGATCTGAGACGTCTCCTAATACGATATGTGTTTTTACTCCTAATTCTGCACATGAGGAAGCTACTTCATCTAACTCGTTCTTGCTAGATCGGGTGTTTAATATTAAGTCAGATCCTTCTTTAGCAAATGTTAGTGCTATTTGCCTACCAATATTTCGGCTAGCGCCTGTAATCATAGTAGTCTTGCCTTCTAAACGCATATAACCTCTTCATGAATATAGAGTTGTATGATTGAGATTAATTGTATCACTGATGTTCTGCGTATCTTGACCGTAATGCGGGATGATGCAAAAATTGGCCAACTAGTTGTAAAAGGGGGGCTATATGAAATGGTGTAGATTTGATTCCGGTGGTCATGGAGTTTATGGAATCATAGAAGGCGATACAGTTGTAGAAGTATCAGGGAGTCCGTTTGATACTTACACAAAAACGGATAACAGCTATCCGCTGGATTCTGTGAAATTGTTAGTACCGGTCATTCCGCCGACGTTTTATGCAGCGGGAATTAACTTTAGGGAACATGTTACAGAGATTGCGCATATGAGAGGAGAGGAGCCACACTTTCCACCGGCAGCTGATGTTGGCTATAGAGCAAATAATGCGTTAACAGCTGATGGAGAACCGATTATAGTGCCATCTGATGCTACAGAGGTCCTCCAGTATGAAGGGGAATTAGTTGCAGTCATAGGCAAGAAATGCAAACACGTGACAGAGGAAGAAGCTTTAGATTATGTGTTTGGTTATACAATCGGCAATGATGTAAGTGAACGCACTTGGCAGCACGGAGATAGGACACTGTGGAGAGGTAAGAATACCGACACTTTTAAACCAATGGGTCCGTGGATAGTTACGGACGGCATTGATCCTGAAAATTGTAATGTAAGTATTAGTCTTAATGGGAAGGTGTTATATAAATACAATATGTCTGGAGCAATTTTTAGTGTTCGTCAATTCATAAGCCGTATGAGTCAGTACCTGACACTATATCCAGGAGATGTATTATGGATGGGTACAGATGGAGCTCAGGAAAATATGAAAGACGGTGATGTTTGCGATATAACTATTGACGGGATAGGTGTTCTAAGTAATCCAGTTCAATGGCAAAAGTAATATAAAGCCGGACCTGTCAATTCAGACAGGTCCGGCTTTATATTAATCTTCAGGGATTTCAAAGCCAGTCTCCGCTGCCCAAGCTTGCAGGCCTCTTCTAAATGCAAGTGCACCCATAGGGGCTATTACTGCTTGAAGAGATTCGAGTATTTCTTGCGGGGTTGCCCCTTCTTGTAAGGCGACTCTTACATGAGCTTGGATCTGTTCTACATCGGCTCGAAGAGCTGCTTCCACTACTATTTGCAATAATTCTTTTGTTTTTCTGTCTAACGTGCGTTGTCCAGTGTATGTTGCTTCAATGAAAGCATTATATTTTTGTGCCCATTCTATGTCAGCGATTGCCATTATCTTGTGCATTTCCAAGGTGTATCCACGATTGTGCGCGGTTTCGTCTAAAAAGTCCTTGCTTTGTTGAGTTGACATTAGGAACTCCTTATTCTTTATCGTATGCTGTCTCGGAGATTGTATCTGTTACACGGTGCAATTTCATCTGGTATGATCGATTTCTTTGGTACACTAGGAGTTAATTAACTGTATGAATAGGTGTATATGATACCTTCAGAGCCTCAGGGTCAGTATTTTAGTCGACAAGACGAGTCAAACGACGAATTTTTCTATTCACAGCCAAGAAAAGTGGTACATATTGACGATAATGCTATCGAAACAGTAAGTGCAGTGTTTCGTGATTTTATTCCTGCCGATTCTGTTGTTTTAGATTTTATGAGCAGCTGGAGATCACATTGGCCATACGGCCATTTAAAGCGGCGATTGGTAGGATTAGGTATGAACGTTGAAGAAATGTTGGACAACCCAGATTTAGATGAATATGTCGTTCATAATGTAAATGACAATCCACTTTTACCATTTGACGACGAGTATTTTGACGCAACTGTTGTAACCGTTTCAGTACAATACCTGACTCAGCCTGTAGCAGTATTCAAAGAGATAAACCGAATTCTGAAATCCGGGGGGATCTTTATAGTAAGTTTCTCTAATCGAATGTTTCCGACCAAGGCTGTAAACATTTGGAGAAACTTGGACGATAATGGACATCTAGATCTGGTCTCGAGTTACATGGACTATGCTGGCGGGTTTGGGGATATAAAGGGGGGGTTAGCTAATGCTAAAGATAGCCCGCCTAATGATCCATTGTATGTTGTAATGGGTACTAAAATCGATATAAATGATTAGGTAGGCCTCTAATAGATTTGAGTGGGTGCTGTTGACTTATTTAGAGGAGGAGTGGCAGATAGAACGACGACGGAGCCGACTAGCACGGAAATGGAGAATAAAAGAAATGGTAATTGATATGACCCTGTAAAATCGTACATTGATCCAGCTGCTATTGGTCCTATTACTTGTCCAGATATCTGGGCTCCAATAGTAATTCCTCTGATACTTCCCAGATGCAATCGTCCGTAGTACTCAGCGTAAGTTAATCTTAGCAGCAAGTGCAATCCACCTATTGCGCTTCCCAGAGCTGCCGCAGATATTATTCCCCATCCTAACGTTGTGCTCATGCCAGTCCCTGCTGATCCTAGGGCGGCGGTAACCCCTACTAAGCAGAGCAGTACTCTAAGGGGAACCCATCTGGTCATTGTTGCACCAAATATTCCTCCTGCAGTTTGAAAAATAGCGAATGTGCTAGCAGTAAGTACTGCGATAGAACCAGGTAGCCCTTGATGGATAAAATGTGGTACCTGATGAAGGCTAACCCCAGATTGTATAACGAAGACTGCGAAGGAAAACAAAGCCAACAGCCAAAAAGCTCTAGTGTGAAGTGCTTGCGAGACTGTAAAATTCGGCTCATGCTCATCTATAGGTACAGATGCCGAGAATTTTGAGCTTGAGTCGATTCGCTTTGTGGATTCTGCTGCGAATCCCATATCTTCGGGCCTTCTGGCCATTAATAGAAAGGCTGGCAACACACCGATTGCTAGGGTATATAGCCCTAGGGTACCCCATGCGATTCGCCAACTCCAGCCGATTATTATCATTTGCATTAGGATAGGTACACCCGCGAGACCGATTGAGTGAAATACGCTTAATGCGGCCAATGCGAATGGGCGCCTAAGGGTAAACCAGTTACTTACCGCGGTAGATGCACCTAATTCTAGAGGGCCTGAAAATACAGCTCTGCTAGGAACATATAAAGCATAGAACAGCCAGGGTTGTGTGATAAAAGATATTCCAAGAGAACATACACCTATGATGCCGGAAGCAGATGCGAGTACTATCCCAGAACCATATTTGTCTATGAGTTTACCCGCAAATGGAGATATGAATATTGCACATACTCCTCCCAAGCTAATAGCTCCTGAGAATAATCCACGCGACCATCCAAAATCTTCAGTCATCGGTACAACAAAAACAGACAATGTCGCGACTGCCATCAGCGGTCTGGACGAGAAGGCAACTGTTACTGCAGAAGCAAAGATTACCCAACCATAATAAAAAGGTAATCTGTCGCTTAATTTAATTCTCCATGAATTCATCGATCATCTTTATGTGTATATTCGTGGAGTACCATACCATTGTTCTCTGTTATCGTGAATGATGTAACCTCACGTGAACTTATTGCGCAAAGGGTTTAATATGTATTTTATAACTGTTGGTACGGAGTTAGAGTGTCAAGAATATTTCGCATAGCACTGGCTCAGATCAATCCGATAGTCGGTGATATAACAAGCAATACATACAAGATATTGGACTATGTACAAAGAGCTCGCCAACTAAATGTAGACTTGGTGGCTTTCCCTGAATTGTCGATCACAGGTTATCCTCCGGAAGATCTGCTTTTCAAGAAGTCGTTCCTGCAGGCTAACGTAGCGGCAATGAACTCGATTATAGAAGCCTCAGAAGATGTAGCGGTCGTCGTGGGTTATGTTGAGCAAGATGGAACAGATTTGTTTAATTCTGCTGCCTTAGGTTATCAAGGGCGATATATCGATTCCTATAGAAAGATATTCTTACCGAATTATGGTGTGTTTGATGAGGAAAGATATTTTAAGAAAGGCGATGTATGTCCAGTGTATGAAATCAATGGTACCCAGGTAGGTATCAATATATGTGAAGATATATGGTATTCAATGGGTCCTACGGTATTACAGTGTGGAGCTGGGGCAGAGGTAATAGTTAATATTAACGCTTCGCCCTTTCATGCGGGTAAAAGAATAGAACGTGAAGCGATGATATCTGATCGGTCTTGTGTTCACCAAGTCTTTCTTGGTTATGCTAACACTGTAGGAGGCCAAGACGAACTGGTTTTTGATGGGTCTAGTGTCGTTGTAGATTATGCTGGGAGTATTATGACTAGAGGTATATCTTTCGATGAAGACCTCATAGTTGCTGATTTAGATATGGATGTGTATTTCGATCACGTTCGTGATAATCAGAATAAGGATGTGATAACGTCCTCAGATTTTGGTGTAGCAAAAAATATTTTTGTTTCTTCGTTTGTTCCGCGTTCTAAAGCTGAACTTCCCACTCCGAGAGATGTTTCAGAGCTGAGTGAAATTGAGGAAATTTATCATGCTCTCGTAATGGGAACGCGTGACTATGTACGAAAATCGGGTTTCACGAAAGCAGTGATTGGATTATCAGGTGGCATTGATTCAGCTCTTACGTGTGTTATCGCGGTAGATGCTTTAGGGCGTGACAATGTTGTTGGAGTGGCAATGCCATCCCGTTACTCATCTGAAGGAAGTATTATCGATGCTAAAGAGTTGGCTGATAATCTAGCTATAGATTTTTGGGAGATACCAATAGAGCCAGCACATGTTTCGTTTACGAACATGTTGGAGCCAATGTTTAAGGATACGAATCCTAACGTGGCAGAAGAGAATGTCCAGGCCCGGATCCGTGGTAATGTGATGATGACTATCGCAAATAAGTTTGGATGGATAGTTCTAACGACAGGAAACAAAAGTGAGATGGCTATGGGGTATGCGACATTATATGGAGATATGGCAGGTGGTTTTGCAGTTCTAAAAGACGTGCCTAAGACACTTGTTTATGATTTGTCTCGTCAGAGAAATCAACAGTCAAGTGATAGCTTATTAATACCCGTAGCAACTATTGAAAAACCCCCTAGTGCTGAGTTGCGACCAGATCAGACCGATCAAGATAGTTTGCCGCCTTATGACGAGCTTGACCCGATAGTTAAGGCTTATGTGGAAGAAGATTTTAGTTATATAGAACTTGTAGCTGCGGGCTATTCAGAGGCTGTAGTACAAAAGGTCATTTCTTCGGTAGATAGAAATGAGTATAAGCGAAGACAAGCCCCTCCAGGAGTAAAAATAACCCCGCGGGCTTTTGGTAAAGACAGGCGACTACCTATAATTAATAAATACAGTCAATTTTAGAGTTGTATAGGACATATTAGTCTGCTACTTCAACGATCATTTCGACTTCCACACAGCTTCCTCGAGGTAAACCTGCCATTCCGACAGCAGAGCGAGCATGTCTGCCTGCATTTCCATACAATTCTACCAACAGATCAGAAGCCCCATTCGCCACTATAAAATGTCGTTCAAACTTAGGGGTTGCATTTATCATGACTAGAAGTTTAATTACTTGTGTTATATAGTCCAGATCCCCAATTGATTCTTTTATACTTGCTAAACAGTTAATTGCTGCTAATCTAGCGGCGTCGTAAGCTTGTTCGACGCTGACTTCATCACCGACTTTGCCTGGAAATATCAGGTCCCCGTTGGGTATAAGCGGAAGATGCCCAGCTACATATATAGTATTCCCTGTTCTTTTTGTCGGAAGAAAATTTGCTAGTGGGGAAGAGGGAGATACTAGTTCAACTCCCATAACCTGAATTTTTCTTTCTATTCTCATTTGTGATACCTTCGGATGATAAAAGTGCCTGCGTGATTCATTTGACAGGCACTTTTATTATTGGATACTCCGACGTTTTTATTCGCCCAAATTGATTACAATGTTGTCCGGTGCTCGAGCTAGGATAACACTGTGCTCTTCGTCATACGGGTTTCCCTCGATATGGGGTGTATAAGGTGGCACGAACAAAAAATCGCCAGGGCCTGCTTCAATATATTCTTTAAAATCTTCCCCGTAATATACTCGTACTTTCCCTGTTAAAACATAGGCAGCTGTTTCCGCTTCTCCGTGGTGATGTGGTTGCCCCATCTCGTTTGGAGCTCCTGTGACCATTCCAAACCAAACCTTTGTCGTTCCAGTATCTTTAGTAATTGCGGGTTGTCTTACCATACCTCTACTCTGGATGGTGTTGCCTGGATCTTGAGGGCCATGTACTACATACGGAACTTGTGACTTAGTAGTAGTCATATAGTTGCTCCTTTAAAATATTTGGATGATGTTATGTGCCTTTCTGGAGACTGTCAAGTTATTGATCGCTTGTGTTAATTAGGTGTTTGGTAAAATGAACATTTTTTGCGCTGGCTATTGTGCTTAAGTCTTGTACTCCGAGAATTCGTTTTCGCAAACGTAGATTTTCACCATGTAGTCGTAATGATTTTTCTAGGTCACCTATCGCGCGGTAACAATTCGCCAGGCTTCCTTGAGTTCTTAAGGTATCTGGATGATATGGTCCCAGTGATCTCGATCGGTCGGATAAGATACTCTTAAACGTCTGTATGGCTTCTTTGTATCGACCGGCTGCATAGAGGCAGTTTGCTAGACTGCTACGTCGCCTTAATGTGGTTCTATGGGTAGGCCCAAGGGATTTTTCAGATGTGGAAATGTTCTCTTTGAACAATATGATGGCTTTATCAAAATGGTGCATTGCTCTATGACCATGTGCGAGTTTGTGTCTTGCCTCAACTGTGTCTACATGATTGAGTCCGTTGTCTCTTTCGCTGGATGCTAGAAGTGTTTCTAACTCACGTATGTTTCTTGGTGAAGGCATTGCACTAATTAAATTCCGCTACAATTTTTCCCATATCATGGGTATCGTATCCACCTAGGGCATCAACGGACTCTTGAAAACCTGAACTGTTAATGAGATTGATCAGAGGTTGTAATAGATTACTCTGGTAATAATCATTGGGTATTATTAGATCGTAATGCTCGTCCATCAATGGGATAAAATCTAAGTCTAATGCTTTTGCTGCACTCAGTATTCCTAGGCCAGTATCCGCATTTCCTCCCTGAACAGTAGCTGCAACTGATAAATGGCTAAATTCTTCTCTATCGTATCCTTTTATATCTTCATCAGAGATGCTAAGTTCCTTTAATTTGCTATCTAGTAAGACACGGGTTCCTGACCCTCTTTGACGATTTACGAAATTAACATCCGGCCGAGCTAGGTCTATTAGAGTGTTCACATTCTTGGGATTCCCTTTTGGGATAATCAAGCCTTGTATTCTTCCTACTAGTCGTACTAATTTTACTGGCATTCGGTCTAAATAGCGTTCGATATACGTAATGTTATAAATACCAGTATCTGGGTCTAACAAATGACTACCCGCGATATGCGCTTCTGAGTTTTGTATTGCTCTGATGCCGGCAAGGCTACCGACGTGTGATGAAGCGAACGTAATATGCGGAGCTATTCTCCTCAACTGGCTAGATATTAGGTCTAACGCCATGTCGTGGCTACCTATACACACAATGGTATTTTCAACTGCTTCCTGTGTCTTATTTAAATTGACCATAATCTCTGACCCGTAATCTAATCCTTCTGAGAACCTGGGGATTTTAACGAAACCGTCAGATCGAACAAGGGACATTATTATTCCTGCACCCCGTTGCAATGGCGTCGCCACTACCTTATTCCCCACTTTTCCCAGCTTAACCTGTAAGAACTCATCTTCTCCCATTTGTGAATTAACTTTTCTGGTGATAATAGCTTGCATTTGATTTGATCTGGTCAGATTTGCATTACCCAAAGAGGTAGTTATTAGAGGTTTAATAAATATTTCCGCTGTTAACGCTGTTGATACGGGATATCCGGGAAGTCCAACTATAGGTTTATTTTCTGCTATACCTAAAACCACTGGGTGGCCAGGTCTTATTGCCACTCCATGAACTAGAACCCTTCCTAAGTCTGAGATCACGCGCGCGGTGTGGTCATCTCTGCCTGCGGAAGATCCGGCATTTATTATTATCATGTCGAAATCGTTCAAGGCGGACTTAACGCAGTTAACTATCCTTTTGTAATCATCAGGAATCGGTCCCAGTGTAGAGGGGACTCCTCCCCATTCCGAAATTAATCCTTCTAACAATACAGAATTAGAGTCTATAATGTCGCCGGATTTTATATTAGTTCCTAATGGAACTAGCTCGTCACCTGTAGGGATAATGGCTATTTTGGGCCTGCTTATTACTGAAATTTTAGTGAGTCCTGCAGCTGCGCAGGCAGCCATATCTGGAGGGGTGATTGCATGCTTCTCGGGAAGTATCAGTTCTGTAGCTACTATGTCTTCACCTAAGGGTCTAACGTGTTGCAATGGAGCTACTGGATCCGTAATTGAAATTGATGTCTCATTCTCTTCAATTATGTTTTCTATCATTACTACAGCATTGAAGTTATCTGGCATTGGGTCACCTGTATCTACCCAGATCGCGGTAGACCCAATTATGAGGGTTAATGGGTTCGTTTCACTTGCGCCTATGGTATCTTCGGATCGAACAGCGACGCCATCCATTGCTGATGAATCGTACGCGGGCGATGACGTAGAGGCCCAGACTGGGTCCGAGGTGACTCTGCCGAGAGTTGCGGTGAGCGGGAGAATTTCTGATGCAGGGGATTTGATCACGTCTAGAACGCAGGACTCTCCAAAGAATATATCTTCAGCTTCCGGCAAAGGTATATCTGATAAATAGTAATTCCTGTGATTGAATTCAGCGTTTTTATTATTCATCATTAAAACAATTTAACTTTTACTACTTCACCTTGGTATAGTCCTGATTTATCTAGAGGAACTTGCAGAAGACCGTCAGCTGCGGACAAAGTGTGAATAAGATTAGATTTTCCAAACACAGGGTGGGCGAATGTCTCCTCTCCCTGTAACTCTAGTTTTACTGGAATATAATCTTCTCGGCCGGGTACTGAGGCAATGTTTAATGATAATGTGGCAGTGGTTGTGTTATTCATTGGAGGATTTACACATCCACTGAGATGATACAAAGTCGGACGTACTATTAAGTCAAATACTATCATTGCTGAGACAGGATTGCCGGGCAGGCCAAATATGGGTTTATTGTTAACAATGCCCAGTATGGCAGGTTTTCCGGGCTTTAAAGATAGCCCGTGAACCAGTACTCCGGGAACCCCCAAATGGTTTATAACCTCGGCAGTTAAGTCACGGGTGCTCACAGAACTTCCTGCTGAGAATATTAAAACGTCGCACTCGTGTATCCCCTGCTGTGCTATATGTAGTTGTTCCTCAAAATTATCCTTAGCGATTCCAAAAGGTTTTGCTATACAGCCGCTTTCTTCAACCATAGCCGAGATAGTGTGTGTATTGATGTCTCGTATCTGTCCATCTTTGGGGATGGTGTCCGTTGGTACTATTTCGTCTCCCATCGATATCAGGCCAACTGTGGGTTGTTTTACTACTGGTACTGTTTGAATACCTATGGCTCGAAGAGCGCCAATGTCTTGTGCTCTAATGTGCCTTCCTTTAGAGATTACTTTGTCTCCGATATCTAGATCGTCTCCTGGGGATATGACATTTTCTCCAATAGCTACGGGTTTCATTACCTCGATGGTACGTTCATCGATCCTTTGAGTGTTCTCTACCATCACTACAGCGTCCGCCTCACCGGCTAACATCCCACCGGTGTATGCTATCGCCGCTTCACCGGTGTTTAGCGAAAATGAGGGGGGGGTTCCCATTGGGACTTCGCCAACAATTTCCAAATATGAAGGTAACCCTTCTGTGGCTCCAAAAGTATCTCTGGCTTTTACTGAAAACCCATCCATTGTTGATCTTGCGAAATGAGGTAGTAATTCGGGAGAAAGTAGGTCTTCTGCTGTCACACGGTGCAGTGACTCCCCTATTGGAATGTTCTCAAAAGGTCTAATTGCTCCACTTGGTAGATGCTCCAACAGTATGTTAAGCCCCAGAGACGGGGGAACTACATTGAAAAATTCAGACATTTTATAAAGCCCTACTGGAATTATCGGTATTATATGTCTTAATTTTAAAATCCGTATATAGCGGTATTGGTGATCTCATGTCATAATGCGCGTTTATCGGCGAGGTTTAGATATTGACTGTAGATAATAGCTTGTCTCCCCATGGTGGGGTATTGATAGAACGTGTGTCGAAGTTGCAGGATGATTCGCTTGAAAGGTGCTTGCGCTTGCCTAGATTGGCCCTACGTGATCAGCTTGCTCGAGAATGCGTGAATTTATCGTATGGTTTTTTTTCACCGCTGACTGGCTTTATGGGACTTAAAGACCTTGATTCGGTAACCAAACATATGACCTTGGACAGTGGATACATATGGAGCATTCCAATTCTTCTCGATGTATCCGCTGCAGATATAAATAGTTTAGATATCAAAACCGGTAGCGACGTTCTTCTTACTTATCAAGATTTGCCTTTGGCTATCATGACAGTGGAAGAAGTTTATTCTTATGATACCGATTTTTTATGTCTTAATGTTTATGGGACTAATGACCAAGCTCATCCAGGAGTGCAAAGAACTCAGGAATATAATGAGTTTTTTGTGGGGGGTCCAGTTACTCTTATAAACGTTCCTGTACTAAATTCTCCATTTGATGAATATTGGAAAACACCTCGCCAGCTGAGGGAGACATTCGCTCAATTAGGATGGTCAAAAGTGGTTGCCCATCAAACACGGAATGTACCTCATTCGGGTCATGAATGGCTAATGAAGGGAGCGAGTCTTGCCGCTGATGCTGACGGCATTCTAGTGAGCGCCGTAATTGGGGAAAAGAAACAGGGTGATTATATTGACGAAGCAATAGTATTATCTCATCAGTTATTGCGGGACGAAGGATTCTTCAAGAAAGATGTTCATTATACTTCCACGCTTATGTGGGATATGCGATACGCTGGCCCTAGAGAAGCGGTTTTTCATGCTTTAGTTCGAAAGAATATGGGTTGTACTCATCATATGTTTGGCCGTGATCATGCAGGTGTTGGAGACTATTATGATACCTATGCAGCGCACAAGATTTTTGACGATTTACCGGATTTAGGGATAAAATCTGTTTTAACGCTCGAATGGTGGTACTGCCCTAAATGTGCTGGAGTGGCCTATGAGGGGCTCTGTGGCCACGGAGAGCAAAAACAAGAGTTATCGGGGACATATATTCGTAGTATAATTCAGGGCGGAGTAAAACCGGCACCGCTTACATTACGGCCAGAGGTTTTAGAAATGGTACGAAAATGCGCAGACCAATACGGGTTTGGAAGTCCCTTTGTTGGTGATGATTATTTATCTAGCCGAACTCCTGTCATGACCATGCACGAGGTTGATTGCGCTTGTACCGTCTGCACATGTAATAGTTTAGACGTGTAATATATAAGTAGCCCCCACAACTGTGGGGGCTACTTTTTTGATTCAAAATAACTGGGGAGGAAAATAATGCCAACTTATGTAAATCCGCAGACATGTAATGCCTGTGCTGGAGAGCACGAAGGACCTTTGTGTGTTTATATTTGCCCGAATGATCTTATGACTTTGGATACAGAGCAGAATAAGGGATTTAATCAAGAGCCTGAACTGTGCTCAGAATGCTATGCATGCGTTAAATTGTGTCCCCAAGACGCAATATTTGTTCGTGGATATTCCGACTTTGTACCATTAGGAGCTTCTGTGCAACCTAAGCGTATTGATGGTGGCCTGACATGGACAGTAAAGTTTAGGGATGGTAGAGAATTACAGTTTACTTATCCGTCTCGAAGCACACCGGTGGGTTCTTCAGACCCATATAAAGACTTTACCGAAGATAAGGACAAAGATCTTGCTGGTCAGGGTCTCGCGGGCGAGTCCAAATGGCTTGGAGTCGACACGCTACCTACTTTACAGAAGGCTAAATAGGGGGATTTATGGCGTTACCTACTATAGAAACAGTTGAAAGCGACATATTAGTAATTGGTGGTGGTATGTCGGGCTGCGGCGCTGCTTTCGAATCAAAATATTGGGGCGAAGATTTGAAAGTAGTGATTGTCGAGAAAGCCGTTATAGAACGTAGCGGAGCCACAGGAGAAGGACTGTCTGCGATAAATTGCTACATGGGCCAACGTTATGGATGGAATACTCCGGAAGATTTTGTCCAATATGTGGTTAATGACATGATGGGTCTTGCTCGTGAGGACCTAGTTTATGATGTGGGCAGGCATGTCGATTCGTCTGTACATCTTCTGGAAGAATGGGGGTTGCCCATTTGGAAGAAGGATAATGGAGAATACGAACGTATAGGTCGCTGGCAAATTCCAATACATGGCGAATCGCTAAAACCGGTGACTGCTGAACCAGCGAGAAAGGCAGTTGGAAAAGAGAATATATACGAACGAATTGCAATTACGCATCTATTAACTGACGCAAAAGATCCTGGACGTATAGCTGGAGCTATTGGCTTCGGAGTACGGGAAAACAAGATATGGGTATTCAAATCTAAGGCGGTTATTATAACTAGTGGTGGAGCGTCCAATGTTTTCAGGCCAAGGTCTGTCAATGAGGGAATTGGCCGGACATGGTACTCAGTATTTGCGACTGGATCAGCCTACGGATTAATGATTCCAATTGGTACAGAAATGACTCAAATGGAACATAGATTTGTTCCCACTAGGTTTAAGGACGGATATGGTCCAGTGGGAATGTGGTTCCAATACTTCCACGCGCATGTAGAGAATGCTCTGGGTGAAGATTACACAGTCACAAGAGATAGTGAACTTAAGAAATACGAACCATATGGTTCTGCTATTCCTACTCCTACTCCTTTACGCAATCATCAGATGTTCTTAGATATTCGTGATGGTAAGGGTCCTATGTACATGAGGACAGACCTGGCTATGCAAGAACTAGCTGGTGGGGATCCCAAAAAGATGGACAAAGTTCGAGAAGAAGCTTGGGAAGACTTTCTTGATATGACGATTGCTCAAGCAATGACATGGGCATCCCAAAATATCGCACCTGAAGATACTCCTTCAGAAGTAGTGTTGGCGGAGCCGTACATCATGGGTTCTCACTCTGGCGAAGCTGGAGCTTGGGTGAGTGGACCTGAAGATCTATCCCCACCGGAATATTTCTGGGGTTATAACAAGATGACGACCATACAGGGTTTATTTGCAGCTGGCGATGGTGTAGGAGCTGCTCCTCATAAGTTTTCGTCTGGATCCTTCACTGAAGGTCGGCTAGCTGCTAAATCAGCGGTCCGATTTGTTAGAGATAATCCTGGACAGGTGAATTTGAGTGAGGCTCAGATTAAAGATTTATCTAATGAAATCTGGGCGCCTATGGAAACCTTTGAGAAATACAAAGGTGAGTCTACATCTGACGACGTAAATCCGCACTACATCACTCCAAAGCAGGCATTAGTTAGACTTCAGAAAATTATGGATGAGTATGCGGGCGGAACTTCTTCTTGGTATACGGTTAATGGTCCGACCTTAGAGCGAGGAATTGCTTTAATTGAAATGTTACGGGAGGACTTGGCTCATCAAGGAGCTAGAAGCAGGCATGAATTGCTGCGATCTTGGGAAGTAGTGCACAGAACTTGGACTGGAGAAGCTCATTTACGGCACCTGCTGCATCGAAAAGAAACGAGGTGGCCTGGTTATTATTATAGATCAGATTATCCTGATCTAGATGACAAGAACTGGAGAGTGTTCGTGAACTCTACCTTTGATTCGTCAACTAATAAGTGGAGTCTCACTACTAAACCATACAAGCACATAGTAACGTAATCTACATGTTGATACTGTGACACAGTTGTTTTGCAATGATGTGTCACAGTATCAATAATTAGGCGGTGATCACATAAGTTCTCTACTTAACACACCGTCAGAACCGCCAGAGGGCAATACTTCCTCGCAGCGTAATCGGAAGATGAATACTTTCGCTTCTCTCAAGGGTAATCCAGATCATTGTTATCTTTTCACAGGGAACCTTTTCTCTAACGCTGCTCAATGGTTGCAGTTTATTACCTTGGGCTGGCTAGCTTTAGAAGTAAGTGGGTCCATGGTGCATTCTATAATGGCCGTTGCGATACGCGCTTTGCCTACTCTGTTGATTAGCCCTTGGGGTGGAGTTCTAGCGGACAGGATGGATCGAAGGATATTGGCTTTATTCACTGTGGCTGGGATGAGCGTTGCGGCAGTCGTATTTGCGGTTCTCGTGGGGATGAGCTTAATAACAAATGTATGGTATGTGTATGCTTATACATTGGTTACGGGAGTAGGATTCGCGGTAAATCAGCCTGTGAGACAGGCTCTAATTGCCAACACAGTACCGGAACGATATATGGCAAACGCTCTAGCGCTGAATGCTCTCACTGTAACCTCTATGCGATTGTTGGGAGCCATCCTTGGTGGCACCTTAATGATTACCCTCGGATTCACGTGGAACTTTATTGTAGAGGCTACTTTATATATAGGGACAGTATTGTTGCTGCTGCCAATGAAAATGCCTTATCGTGAAGAAAGTACTGCAAAAGATGCTTCCCCATTAAGCAATTTGATGGAAGGCATGAACTACATATTCAAGAAAAGAGTTATGTTTCGGTTAATGTTGCTTAACTTTGTAAGGACGGGGGTATTTGCTCCATTGCTCCTCCTGCTTCCAGCATATACATCAGAGGTGTTAAATGCAGGCCCTGGAATAGGTACTGCAATGATGGTTAGCATGGGAATTGGCGGGGTAACGGCCTCATTTATTATGTCCTCTTGGGGGTTTTTTGTGAAAAAGGGTCTTGTCAGCCTTATAACCCTTTGTACCGGGTCCATGGTATTTACAGTATTGGGGCTATCATCGTGGGTAGCTTTGTCTGTAGGGATCATGATCATTATGGGTTTGTCGCAGAGCCATTTTATAGTATCTAACCAAACATTGGTTCAAAAAGTGGTGCCGGATACATTGCGAGGTAGAGTTTCAAGTGTATGGCATTATGAACAGGGTCTAATTCCTATATTCTCTCTGGTAATAGGTTTGACAGCTGGTTTGATTGGAATGGGACGGGCCATGACTATTTACGGGGCTATAGCTGTTCTCCTTGGAGTAATGTATCTTTTGGTGTTTAAGGACATAAGGGAATTAGATTAGCCGTTCTAACCTAACAGCACGGTTGGGTTTTCGTGGTGCTATAATGCAGCGGATTTACCGATTTTAAGGAGTTATGATGAAGGTTGGATTTATTGGACTTGGAAATATGGGTAATCCAATGGCTAGCAACTTGTTAAATGCAGGGCATGAACTTGTAGTGCATGATTTACGTAGAGAAGCTGCCACTAACTTACTGGAAATGGGAGCCACGTGGGCGGATACCCCTAAAGAAGCTGTGCCAGGTAGAGAGGTTGTGTTCACTTCGTTACCGGTGCCAAGAGATGTAGAGGCCGTCGTGCTGGGTGAAAATGGTATTTTGGAAGGAGCGTCTTCTGAAACTGTTTACATGGACCTATCTACAAATTCTCCTACAGCGATAAGGCGTATACACGATATTTGCGCTGAAAAAGGTGTTACGGTATTGGACGCCCCTGTTTCTGGCGGAACTTACGGAGCTGCCGCTGCCACGTTGGCGGTGATGGTAGGTGGTGATAAGGCTGTATACGATCGCATGAAGCCTACTCTCGATGCGATTGGTAGTCATGTTGTATATTGTGGCCCGATTGGTAATGGGATGGTTTGCAAGATTTGCAATAATTTGCTTAGTATGGGAATCGGTGTTTTGATGACGGAAGCATTGACTATGGGAGTAAAGGCAGGAGTGGATTTGGCAACGCTTGCTGATGTCATAGCAAACAGCACTGGTGGTAATAAGAGGCTTACTGATAAATTCCCAAGATTTTTGTTCAAAGGCAATTTTGAACCTGGATTTGCAACTGCTTTGGCTGCTAAGGATGTGAGATTGGCCACTGATCTTGGTAGAGAATATGGGATACCAATGGAATTATCCAATTTGGTAGATCAACGGCATGTAGAGGCTATGTTCAGAGGGTGGGGTCCCGAAGATTCTGATGCAGTTTCAAAGATCCAAGAGGAAAAATCTGGCATACAACTGAGACTGCTAGACTAGCACTTTTACAATAGTGTTAGCGCGGCAATGCCAGCTACTATCATTATTATAGCCCCAAGTTTGACAGATAATGTTTTTATCTCAAGTGGCTCGTCAAGTAGTTTAATCGCTGAGATACTAAGTATAGAACCAAATACGAATACAAACACCGGTCTTGTTGCCGTTACTGTGGAGACTAGTGATACTGGCCCAAGCTTTATGGCCAATACATTTAGCATGACCGCTAATGGAGCTAGTATGAACTCAGCCAGAAGTAATACTATTAGCGTTTGCTTATTAGTGAGGGCTTTATACAGTTGTCTAAAAGCTCCAGGCCTCCATAAAAATAGAAATATTGTGGCCATTCCGTAGTTCCTGAGGCTATATACGAACCACATGGGTAGCTCTTCCAGAGCGTATTTTCCGGCCAACAAAGCTAGGGCTGTGAATAGACTTGCGCTCAGCAATACGGGTAGCCCTTTGTTGAATCGGATTAGTCGGCCATCGCTTGCGCCCCACAATGATATTGTTATTGCTCCAGATACAACAATAAAGATTGCGATCCATTGACCCAAGCCAAGCGTTTCTCCTAAAAATACAACTGCTAGTATGGCAACGAAGACAGGGAATGTATGTATGATAGCTGATGCTCGTGAAGCTTCTTCCAGTTTGTAACCCCAGAACATCATAGCTAGAGCACCACCCCAGCATAGCCCAGACACAATAGCAGCAATAAAACGGTCTGGTGGTAAATGTTGCGGAATCCCGGTAATAATAATCGAGACAGTCGCGTATCCTACGAGAGATATCATTACTCCCATGTAGAATGCCACGAGTGACGGCATATTATATGATGCTAGCCGTTTATCCAGAACTGTAACAATCCCGAATGTTCCGGCACTTAGGAGCGCTACCCAGATGTAAGCTGTACTCAAGAGGTTATTGAACTCAATATAAAGTAATTAGCATTTTTACTAAGAGGCGTATTATAGCATCTTGATCGATCTTGGAATTATGGTTACAGCATTGATGGCGCAGAAGTGTAATGTTATTCTAAATTCGTTGTTGGGAAGATCGCTTTCAGAGATATCTACCGGAGAATTCAGGAGCCTTTCATGTACAGGATGGCACTGAGTGTCGCTCTATTAAGTATATTAGTACTAGCGAGCTGTCTTGGACGGTATGCCGGCAGGACAGATTTGTCGAGTGAGAACGTAATGGTAAACCGGATAGCATATGTTGATTCTTTAGGAATTGTTTATACCGTCAGTGGAGACGGGACTGGTAGGCAGCAAATGTCAGGCTCTAGCTATGTAGGGACAGGGTCATCTGGATCGGTTATGGCTCAAAGTCTAAATTTTGAGACTTTCCATTCGTGGCCTACGTGGTCTCCTGACGGAAGTAAGTTAGCTGTGAGCCGTATAGATATGAGCGATGATCAGGGACCTAGTATATCTATTGTCATAATCGACGTAATTTCAGGTAGATCCAGAAATATAGATGACGTAAACATAGTAGGTATGGTTGCTGAAAACTCTCCTCATTATTTGTATTGGGCTCCAGACAGCAAGCACTTATCATTTCTAGCGTCTACTAGAGTCGGATTAAGTTTATTCATAGTAGACACGGATAACGGCGATGTGGATGCAATAGATACGGGCGCGCCTCTTTATTACAGTTGGGGAGGCGAGGGGTTATCTATGATAGTTCATATCGGGCCAGTCATAAAACTATTCGAAAATCTGGACTTGGGAATATCCGGAAAAGAACTATCTAGGGCTGCTGGATTCAGAGCGCCAGCTTTTTCTAAAGATGGATCAAAAATGGCGTACCTGTCCGAAACTGATCAAGATGTCTCTTTGCAAATTGTTATATCTGATGATTTGAAAGAGGTCAGTGTTGGTGACTTGGGACGCTCATCAGCTTTTATGTGGTCTCCTAGTTCTAATCGAATAGCTGTTGCAGATCAAGATGATGGTCGGAATTCTGTTTTCAATCGCTTGCGTATCTTCTCTGCTGATGGGAGCTTGGAAAATATCCTAGTTGAAGAACCGTTCATAGCATATTTTTGGTCTCCAGATGGTCGTCGTATTGCATGGGTAGGGATAGATTCGGAAAATCAGGGCTTTCAGTGGAATGTTAAGGATGTTAATGGCTCAAGCAGTAAGAGTATTTTTCAGTTTCAGCCATCAAGAGACCAACTTACTGTTCTTAGTTTTTTTGATCAATATGCTTATTCAAATTCGCCTTGGTCTCCAGACAGCACAAAATTAGTTGTATCAGGAACCAAAACTATTCCTTTTGAACAACGTAATGGGCACACGCCTGAAGGGGCACGTATATACGTCTTAGATGTTGAGGGCATAAATGATCCGTTGGATATAGCTGAGGGATCTCTTGCTACTTGGTCATGGAATTGATAATGGGCCGAGTAATCCTTTTAGTATTTGTAGTTGCTTTATTCTCAATATCGTGTTCACAGGATTCGGCGGAGAAATCTCCTGACTTGAGTCCACGGGATATGCTAGAGCAGGCCCACATGGGCCTGTTAGAACTCGAATATTGTAAGTTTGCCTTGGCCCACTCTGGAGATGGTACAGAACTCTTTCCTGGGGTGATATTGTCCAGTATTGAAGGTTATCTAGAATTTCCAGACAAAAGTGAATTCATAGTTTCTGCTCAATTGGGGAGTATGTTATTAGAGACTAAGGTTGTAATGGGCAATGGTGGTACATATATGACGGATTTCTTCTCTGGGCAATGGCAGGAAATCCCATCTGATTCCCTTCCCATAAACGTTTTACATCTGCGGGAAGCGCTCTCAGCTATTTTAGTTTCTCTAGATGGCGTGGAGTCTCAAGTTGATCCAGAAGGAGAGGGCGAGTTCGTCACGATAAATGGGACAACTAACTCTAGCGTTATATCTGATTTCTTATCTGGTGCAATACCGGACGATAATGTAAAAGCAACTGTTATTCTGAAAAAAGATACTCATATGTTGTCGCAAATCAATCTGACAGGCAAGCTTGTGGACACTGACGCCGTAGATATGGTTCGGACCCTTACTCTAGATTATATTGATATGCCCTTAATTATATCCGGACCTAATATAACAAACTAATATGCTGTTATTCAGGGCCAGACATCTGTCTACCGTTGGGATTATTACTTTCGTGTCTCTGGGATCTTTTATTACTGCTTTGGATCAGACAGTAGTAGTTACAGCTTTGCCGATGATGATGGTAGATCTTGGTGTTTCAGTAAATCAAATCGATAGAGCATCGTGGATTATCATATCGTATTTATTAGGTTATACCGTAGTCATGCCCCTCGTGGGTAGAATGTCTGACGTTTACGGGCATGTTCTAGTATACCGAGCTGCTTTGATAATTTTTGCCATTGGCAGTGTATTGGTAGCTCTTTCTGTCACACTTGATTGGATTGTAGCTGCTAGGGTCATTCAGGCCGTGGGAGGAGGAGCCACAGTACCGGTTGGTATGGCTATAGCTACACTCGCTTTACCTGCTCGTTTTAGAGGGTTGTCTCTAGGTATAGTTGGAGGTGCCGCTGAGGCAGGATCTATGCTTGGTCCTGTGTACGGGGCAGCTATTTTAGAAGTCTCTGACTGGCGATGGATATTTTGGTTGAATGTTCCTCAAGCCTTAATCTTATTGGTACTTTCCATATTTTTGCCGAAATTCGCGAGCGATACCGGCCGGGTAGATTATCTTGGAGCGACATTGGCAGTAGCTGTATTGACCCTACTAACTCTTGGTTTATCACAGAAGGGGCTTTTCAGTGGTTTCGATCTGATAGGTTTGGGTTTAATATCGATGGCTGTGATCTTTATCATTATTTTGACTGTTCATCAAAGATCATCTGACCATCCTTTGGTTCCTGCATTTTTATTCCGGTCGATAACATTCGTTAGTGCAAATACTGCTCAGGTATTGGTTGGTGCCAGTCTTATTCTGGCTATGGTTACTATTCCATTAATGGCAAATACTGTAATGGAACAAGATCCAACAACAGGCGCATTGTGGTTGTTGCGGATGACTATATGCATTCCTATCGGTGCTGTTGTAGGCGGGATTTTATTACTATGGATACAAACTAAATGGGTTATGTTAGTAGGCTTATTAATAGGCTCAGTAGGTTTATTTTTAATGTCCACTTGGGATTTAGAAGTGACAAATATTGCATTGACTACGCATTTGTTAATTTCAGGATTTGGTTATGGTGTTGTGATCGCTCCGATTTTAACTGCTGCTTTGAGTGCAGTACAGAATGATTACTGGGCGACTACTGCGTCATGGGTAGTTGTTATGAGAATGCTTGGAATGACCTTGGGCTTATCTGCTTTGTCAGCTTGGGGAGTAGGTAACTTTGAGATGGCGACATCGGAGATAACTTTTCCAATACCGGAAATAGGCCAATCAGTTCAGGAATTTGAAAGACTATTATCTGATTATGGTGGGCAAGTGAAAGTTGCTGGGCTAGCTATATTTCATTCATTCTTTAGATTTGCAGCAATTTGTTTGGTAATAGCTTTAGTCCCCACTTTGTTTATTGCAAAACCTAACGATGATTTATAGGCGTTCCATTTATGCAATAGTTTGAATGGCGTGCTCTAAAATCTCCGCTGCTGTGTCCAATTGATCTTCTGTTGTTGTAAAAGGTGGGACAAATCTGAATACTGACCCCCCTCTCCGAGCACTGAATATTAAGCCATTTTCAAGGCATATTCTAGCTATTTCTCTCCCTGAATCACGGTCCGGCTCTTTGGTATTACGATCTGTAACTAACTCAATTCCCTGCAGTAATCCCCTACCTCTGATATCTCCTATTATTTCGTATCTACTTCGTAACGTTTCTAAGTGATCACGCCAATATGATCCGATCCGTTTGGCAACATCTACTAAACCTTGTTCCAAAATAATATCTATGCTGGCGATTGCAGTATTACAAGGGAGTGGATCATTGGAATGAGAATGCCCCAAAACGAATCCCCCCTCGGAGACTTTTGATTCGATTTCTTCTGTAGTGATTACCGCACTGATCGCTATTCCGCCGCCAAAATGTTTGGAGATAGTAAAAATGTCAGGGATAACTCCGTGTTGTTCTGATCCCCACATGTCGCCCAATTTAGCTAAACCGGTCTGGGCCTCGTCTAATATTAAGAGCATGCCTCTCTCGTGGCATTTAGTTTGTAGTTCTCTTAACCAACCTTCTGGTGGATCAATCACTCCTCCTGCGCTGAATAAAGGTTCTGTGATTATTCCCGCCATCGGCCTATCAGCCTGGGCGTCTAACAAGTCAAAGCTAGTGTTCAAACAAGTATAATCACAGCCACCTTTATCTTGGCAGAATGAACATCGGTATTCATATGGTGCCAGAATAGGATAATTTCCTGGAGCGTATGGTCCGTAGCTTTCATGCCACCCACTGAATGTTACTGCTCTGGTGGCATCGCTTAGCCCATGGAAGCTTACAATCGGGCTAGCTACTTCATAGCCTCCGGTGTAACGCTTGGCGATGAGCATGGCAGCTTCATTAGAGTCACTTCCGGATGTGAGAAACATACTTTTATTGAGACCTGCAGGGGTTATTTCCGCTAGCCTACTGGCTAATATTATCTCCCTGTCATTAAACATGCTCATGTGGCTGTGGATAAGGTTTTCGCAGCTCTCTTGAATGGCTTGGATTATCTTCGGATGATTGTGACCTAGTGCTCCGCACATTTGGCCAGAATTGAAATCTAAATACTGCTTGCCATTGATGTCTTCGACAGTAGAGCCTCTACCCCTTACAAATATTGGTCCAGTTATAGTATTTTTGTCCATGCGACTTTGGAAACTGAATTTTCTTGCGAGTTCAAGAAGTTGCTCTTCATTCATGTTTTCCATCATGTTTATAGCCTCCTTGTTTATGAAGAGGATTACGTCCGTACTATACATCTTTAGTGAGATTGGCGTACACTGCCCCGTAAAATTGGCTTTGATTAATGTTCGATTTGCTCCTGATATTAGAGCTCATAATAATTGTGGGGTGCCATGGAATATAAAAAATTAGGCCGAACTGATGTAATGATACCTACCATTGGATTAGGAACGTGGAAATACACGGGCGGAATTATGCCTCTTCGACGTGGGGTAGATTTAGGAGCCAACTTAATTGATACCGCTGAGATGTATAAGACTGAAAGTGCGGTTGGTGATGCTATTTCTGGTATGAGAAATCAGGTTTTTATTGCCACCAAGGTGTCTGGCAGCCATATTAAATATGACGAGATTATGCGCGCAGCTGAACGTAGTCTTCGAGAGCTAGGAGTGGATAGTATAGACTTGTATCAGGTTCACTGGCCTAATTCCAGTGTCCCAATTGGCGAAACTATGCGCGCTATGGAAGAACTAGTCGATGTTGGAGTTGTAAAGCATATTGGAGTTAGTAATTTCGGAGTCAGGGAGCTAGAGGAAGCGAGAGGGATGATGTCAAAGTATCCAATCGTATCTAACCAGGTTCTCTACAACCTGAATAAAAGGGAGATTGAACGGGACTTACTATACTATTGTTTGGAAAACCATATAACAATTTTAGCGTACACGCCACTAGCGAGCGGCTCTCTCAGTAAATCAGCGAACATAATGGGAGGAGTCAGAAAATTAGTGGGGAAAAACGACCTTAGCCCTGGAGGGGTTCTTAACACTATATCAGCTGAAGTTGGAAAAACTCCCGCTCAAGTTGCCTTGAATTGGTGCACTGTTCATCCTAACGTTGTAGCGATTCCGAAAGCTAATACGGTTAAACACACTGAAGAGAATTGTGATTCAGTCGGCTGGTATCTTAGTGAAGAACAGATGAGGCGGCTGGACAGGGCCTTCCCATTGAGAAATGACCCTAACGTCTACTACAGGGGTTAGTATGACGCCTATAGTAACTTTAGTAGGCATGGGGGCATAAACAAGTGCAACTATTGCCCACAGTCCTACTATTCTGACATTACCATAGTCGCGTCGGATAGAGAAACCAGCTCCCCTCGCTGATTGATGCCCTTGATTCGTATATCCAAAGTTTTACCAGCGCCGCCGTCGTTTTTATCGGTTATTGCTCCTTCGAAGGTTACGGTATCTCCTGATCTAAACGGGGTAATTGCTCGCATCAGTAGACTTCCACCGTTATAGAAAGAGCTCAACGGGAAATTTCTTTCCAGCATTTGGTCCACATAAGACATTGTTGCGGGACCTGAATTCACTACCCCCGCAAAGATGTTTTTATTTGCGAAATCTTCATCTGTATGAATATTGCTGGGCTTATATTTTCCGGCAAGGGTGAAATCATTCTTGCGTATCATGATTTCGGCACTTTCAGATATTGTTAGAGGTTTTAGAATGTCCCCAATGTTAGCGGAGGAGAAATTAACAAAATCCGCGGTGTTAACAGTTTCCGTGGGTGTTTTATCGTCAATGATTTCAGGTACGGAGGTTCCAGCCTCTACAGGAACATCTCTTTGTCCTTTTGAATAAGAAAATATACAGGTGTAATCAAAATGAGCGACTTTCTCATTCGCTTGGTTAGTTGCCTCTACTCGAAAAGTAACGAATCTGTTACCTCTTTTCTCAAACTTTTCCAGAACCTGTCTGGTGCCGGTTAGAGTGTCCCCAACAAACACAGGTTTAAACCATTTCGCTTCACACTTAGCAAAAGGCGTTTGTCTTCGAGCTGTTTTACTTTCTTCGACGGCGATAAAACCATTATTGTCCGCAATATCATCTCTTAGCAGAGGTGCGTAGGTAAGCAGCATAGTTGGCATCGCTACCAGTTTCCCTTCAAATTCCTGACTTACTCCGGGAGTGACGTATCTCGAGTCCCTGTTCTGTGCTGTCCAGGCGTATCTAGTAATGTGTTCGGAAGTCAGAAGTACTACTGTTGGACTACCTGATTGACCAGGTTCTACTTGATCAAAATCCCATAGCTTCTCATGTAGTTCTGTCATTTAGTACCCCTGCTGCTAGTAAAAATGCTTATTCACTCTGAAGTATGCACAATTGTTGTTGTGTTGACAAGATATTGGGATGTTGTAAGCTACTGCTTCCTTTAGCATAATGAACGTGTTTACATAGGAATTTTATATACCGGAGGCTATGATGGCAAAAGTAGGGTTTGTAGGGCTTGGAACTATGGGGGCAAACATGGCTTTTAACTGCCTACAGGGCGGTAATGACATGATTGTCCACGATATACGTAGAGAATCAGCGACTCCTCATCTGGAAGCAGGGGCCGTCTGGGCTGACACGCCCAGAGAAGTTGCGGAGTCCAGTGATGTTGTATTCACATCCCTTCCGGGTCCAGTCGAGATTGAAGCAGTGGCTTTGGGTGAATCAGGGTTGCTAGAGGGACTGACAGAAGGAAAAACTTATTTCGATCTAAGTACGAATTCTCCAACTGTAATAAGGCATATACATGAGGTAATGGCTGCGAGGGGTGTTAGTGTATTAGATGCCCCTGTTAGCGGAGGACCCCGAGGTGCTAAGTCCAGGAATTTAGCGATATGGGTTGGCGGAGATAAAGATTTATTTGATAAATATAAATCTGTATTGGACTCAATCGGGGATAAAGCGTACTACGTAGGGCCAATTGGGTGCGGAGCAGTAGCCAAGCTCGTTCACAATTGCTCGGGATATATTATTCAAACTGCTCTGGCGGAAGTATTTACTATGGGAGTTAAGGCAGGTGTCGAACCGTTGGCCTTGTGGCAGGCTGTACGTAGAGGTGCTCAAGGTCGTAGAGGAACCTTTGAAGGTTTAGCTGAACATCTGTTACCCGGAAACTTTGATCCACCAGATTTTGCTCTTCGGTTAGCGCGCAAAGACGTGGATTTAGCGGTTGGCGTCGGTAGGGAATTTGATGTTCCTATGAAACTGGCAAACATTACACTTGCTGAAATGACAGAAGCCATGAACAGGGGCTGGGACGGGAGAGATTCTAGGGTTTCCATGCTTCTCCAGGAGGAAAGGGCTGGAGTCGAAGTGAGGGTAGATCCAGAAATTTTGAAACAAACACTTGAGTCAGAACGCCAATCAAATGGTTAAAATTAAGTGTGTATGGTTACTGGTTTTAAATGACTAGTGACCATACTACTACAACTGCTGCAGCCAATAGTAAAAAGTAGCCAAGAGGGTTTTTTATGCTTAAACCCCAGTAAGAGTTTTTCTCCACGGCCATTATTCCCCCGATGATGATCATCAATACTAGATTAGTTGATCCAGTCAAGAACATCAGCATCATGAGTGTCCAGCAGCAACCTATGCAATAAATCCCGTGTTTATATCCCAATAAAAGGGCTTGCCTGACTGAAGAGTTCCTATGCCATCGAGCGAGTATAAAACTGATAGGTGATCTGCATTTTATAAGACATCGGTACTTTAGGTTGGTGAATTGATATAGACCACACAAAGCCAGAGTAATGGCAACTAGTATCAGTGTAGTTCGGTCGGTTACTAAATATTGACTCGCCACAGTATGCATAACCAAGTGCATCACATGCACTGCTAAGCCGAACCCCGACCATATTCCGACATAACCAAGTATTAGACTAAATACTAGTATTTTATGATTTGATTGGTTGTTTATTAGATTATGGAAGGACAGTATCAGAGGAATAGTTGTGGGCAACATCATGGCGAATACCATAAGTGTCCAACCAAGTACGAATATTAATCCGAAAATTAGGTCTATTTGATTTAAAGAAGGACTAGCATTATGTCCTAGAAAGACCTTTGCTGGGGATTCATTCCAGGCCCACAACGATATCCACGATAGCACTATCAGGCCCAATAGTAATAATATTAAGATGCGGTTGCTTCCGCTTTGAGGTGTCACGTCAGGCTTGAATCCTTAAGCGACCAAACGCATTATTCTAGTAGCTGATGCCTAAGTCTGTTCGTGGCGTTGCCACTTTAAATCAGGCCTTCTCGCGGCTTGAGCCTCATCCAAACGTGAGACAGGGGTTGTGTGGGGAGCATTTTGAACTATCTCAGGCTGATCGTGTGATTCTTGGTCTATTTGGACAAGAGCGTCAATAAATGCGTCCAATGTCTCTTTTGTTTCAGACTCGGTTGGTTCTATCATCAATGCTTCGTGGACTATTAACGGGAAATACATTGTAGGAGCATGATATCCATAGTCAAGAAGTCGTTTTGCTACTTCCAATCCGCTGACACCCCGTTCCTTTTGCCAATCTGCTGAAAATACAACTTCGTGCATGCATCGCCTGTCATAAGGGAGTAAGTATTTGTCCTTCAAAGATTCCATAATATAATTGGCATTTAATACAGCGTTTCCGCTGATCGATTTTAGCCCTTCGGCACCAAGCGTTCTTATGTAAGTGTAGGCTCTGACAAGAACACCGAAATTGCCGTGAAAGCCACTAATTTTTCCAATGCTTCCTTCAGGCGTGAAAAGCTCGAATGAATCTCCAGACTTAGTAATTAAAGGAGATGCAAGAAAGGGAGTTAAAGACTCTACGCAGCACACTGGACCTGATCCAGGGCCGCCTCCACCGTGTGGCGTGCTAAAGGTTTTGTGCAGGTTAAGGTGTGCAACATCGAATCCGAGTTGTCCGAGCTTGGCTCTACCTAGAAGGGCATTCATGTTGGCTCCATCCCCGTATACCATTCCCCCTGCTTCATGAACGATCCTGCATACTTCTACAATGTTTTCATCAAAAATACCAAGAGTACTCGGTAAGGTGATCATTGCCCCAGCGAGATCAGGTCCTGCAAGATTGCGCAATTGTTCTAAATCGACATTACCACTCGCGTCGGATGGTAATGTTACTACATCAAATCCTGCCATAGCCGCAGACGCTGGATTGGTTCCGTGGGCACTGTCCGGTATGGCCATTTTCGTACGGCCAAGATCATTTCTAGAATGGTGATACGCTCTGATCATCAGCACACCGGCCAGTTCCCCGTGTGCTCCTGCTAATGTTGCTAGACTGACGCCATTCATACCTGTAATTTCGGCCAAAAATTCTTGGAGTCTGTGTAGGAGTTTCAAAGCCCCTTGAGATGATTCAGCAGGTTGCAATGGATGTATATTTGCAAATCCTGGTAAAAATGCCATCTCATCGTTTACTTTCGGGTTGTATTTCATTGTGCAGCTGCCCAGCGGGTAAAACTGCGTGTCTATAGAAAAATTCAGTTGACTGAGATTAGTAAAGTATTGAACTACTTCTGGTTCTGATACCTCTGGCAATTCTAAGTTGGATCGGAGTAACTCAGGGCTAAGTGGGGTTTGCTCTGGCACGTCAAGGGTAGGGGTCACTACTCCTGATCTTCCTGGTACGCTACGGTCCATCAATAACTTATCGGTTGTGCGGTTTCCACCTTTCATCATGCTATTTTATCTCGCTTAAGGCAGATATTAGAGAATCAATGTCTTGGCGGCTATTAAGTTCGGTCACGCAGAGTAACATGCCATTGACAACATTTTCAGGCAAACATTTCGAGAATGGTTGATTTGTCAGATCTAATCCACCCAGGATGTTCTGATTCATTAGTATGCGGTTAACATCTGCTACTGGGACCGGACAGTCTATTACGAATTCGTGGAAAAAGGGATTTGGTGCTACCACTTTATACCCCGTTAAATTTGATATTTCATCTGAGGCGTAGTGTGCTTTGTGGTAGCAGAGTTCTGATATCTGGCGTAGCCCGTTCTTGCCCATAGCGGATAGATATATGGTGGACGCTAATGCGTATAGCGCCTCGTTAGTACAGATGTTACTAGTCGCACGTTCTCTACGGATGTGCTGTTCCCTTGTTTGAAGGGTTAGGACGTATCCGTTTTTACCGTTAGTGTCAACGGTTCTCCCAACTATACGGCTTGGCATTTGCCTAATGTACTCTTGCTTGGTGGCAAATAATCCTAGGTAGGGACCTCCGTAACTTGTGGGTATTCCTAGGGGTTGTCCTTCACCTGTGACTATATCTGCTCCGTATTCCCCTGGGCTTTTGAGCATGCCCATCGATAACGGATTTGTTGACACTACTAGAAGTGCCCCGCAGTTGTGCGCTGTAGTGGAATATCCAGTGAGGTCTTCGATCCCGCCAATAAAATTGGGGTATTGGGATACAACACAAGCAGTTTTTTCTGACGGAGACAGGGCGTTGGATGAATTAGTGGTTATGTTTATACCTTGCGCCTGACAATACGTATGTATTACCTGCTGGTATAAAGGGGAAACACTATCGAGTATTATCACCTCATCCCGTTTCGTAACTCGGCAGGCCATGAGAACTCCCTCAGCTAAGCTGGTTGCTCCGTCGTACATGCCCGCGTTGGCTACTTCCATATCATAGAGATTGGCGATAAGGCTTTGAAATTCGTAGATTACCTGTAGTGTGCCTTGACTTACCTCTGGCTGGTACGGAGTGTAGGCAGTTAGGAACTCTCCTCGAGTCATCAATGATTTTATAATTGAGGGGATGAAATGGTTATAAGAACCTGCTCCCAGAAATGAGGCGCCACTATTGAGAACGCGGTTGTTATTTGCGAATGCTGAAAGTTCTTTTTGGATTTCTATCTCTGAGATAGGTGAGGGTAGGTTTAAATCGGGGTTCCGGAACGTGCCCGGTATATCTTGAAATAATTCGTCGATCGACTGCAGATTTAAGGTAGCGAGCATCGCTTCCTGTTCTTCTGGCGTGTTGGGTATGTAATGAGATTGAAAATGACCCTGGTTGGTCACGAGTTCTTGGCTCCTTGGATAGTACCTAGCTATTACTCATAATAGCATGGCTTGCTCGGTTATGCTTGTTCTATAAATGATTGATACTCTTCTGCCGATATCAGAGAGTTGAGCTCTGTGGTATCGCTCAAAATAACCTGCAATATCCACCCTTCATTGTATGGGTCCTCATTGATTAGTTCTGGGCGGTCTAGAAGTTCGCCGTTTGTTTTAATTACTTCTCCGCTGACAGGAGAGAACAAATCCGACACTGCCTTCACTGATTCAATCTCTCCCATTTTTTCCATATGTACGACATTTGAGCCCATTTCAGGCACGTCTATGAATACCACGTCGCCAAGTTGTTCTTGAGCGTAGTCTGTGATACCTACTATTGCTAAGTTACTCTCTGAATCTTGTATTTTGAGCCATTCATGCTCTTTAGTATATTGGCGATCCGATGGATTCAATGTCATGGCCTCCTAGGGCGTGAGTAAAATGGGAGTTGAGCTAATTCTGCTTTAATTAATTTGCCTCTGATGTCTATTTCAAGGGCGTCACACTGCTGAGAGTGCTGATCCAAAACGTAGCCCATTGCAATGCTTGTGTCAAGAGTCGGGGAGTAGCTTCCACTAGTAACATACCCGATCTTTTCTCCGTTACATAAAATCGGATATTCTGCTCTAGGTGCACTTCTCCCTGATACCGTTAGGCCGACTAGAGTCATCTCAGTTCCCTTATCTAGTTGGCCGTAGATTATCTCAGACCCTATAAATTTTCCGGACTTTCTAACAAATTTTGATAGGCCAGCCTCAATGGGAGTCTTATTAATATCGATTTCATGGCCATGTAATGGTAGGGCGGCTTCTAATCTGAGTACGTCTCTTGCCCCTAATCCACAAGGAGTAGCGCCCGCTTCTGTCAGTCTATTCCAAACGTTTATTGCGTTATCTGAATCTACAACTATTTCAAACCCGTCTTCGCCTGTGTATCCTGTTCTGCCCAACATAACTTTATGATTTTGTAATACACCGTCAGCCCAACTGAATCCTCGTACTGATGAGGGTAGTATTCCGTTGTCAACAACGCATAATCGATCCAAGATGGTACTACTATTAGGACCTTGTATTGCTATCAGGCTAGTTTTAAAAGTTTGGTCGTCTACGCTACACTTCCCGATAAAACTCTTGTCAATCCAGGATTGTAGCCAGTCCATTATTTGGATACGATTGCCTGCATTAGGTATTAGCAAATAGCGATTTTCTGCGAGTCGGTAAAAGATTGTATCATCTATTATTCCGCCAGATTCATCGCAGATCATGCAATACCTAGCTCTCCCTACTGTCAGGGTGCTAGCTGGCGAAGTGAGGACTAAATCCAGCAGGTCAGTGGCTGAATCTCCCTGGATATATAGTCTGCCCATGTGAGATACATCAAATAATCCGGAATTTGTTCGGACAGCAGCTACTTCAGATATTACTCCAGCGTATTGTACTGGCATATCCCATCCGCCAAAGGGCACCATGCGTGCTCCGGACTCGATATGTACTTGGTGCAGTACTGTTTTTAGATCCATATGCTTCTCATTCAGAGTAAAGGGGATATTATACTTAGTATCCTACCATCGTGCGGTAGCTATATCTACTCACCAATAGATACTCCCGATATTTATGGATCGCATACTGTTTGACGATATGTGGTATATTTGCCACATTGACGGTAATTCGCTGGAACATAGGTTATTAATTATGCGAATACTTCTGATAGCAACGAATCGCCACAACAGATGGATGACAAGGGACGAAGTTCGTCCTTTACCAATTGGCCTCGCCTATGTTGCAGCTTATATAAATCCCGACCGGCATTCCGTACGTATCTTGGATCTAATGTTCTCTGACGACCATGTGCTCGATACAGAACAGGCTGTGAAAGAGTATAGACCTGACATAGTAGGCATCTCATTACGCAACTTAGATAATGGTAGTTTTACTAACCCACAATCGGCTTTATCCACTACAAAAGATGTTATACAAACAATACGAAAGCATAGTAACGCTTTAGTAACTTGTGGTGGACCGGCCTTTAGTATTCTGCCAGAGAATTGTTTTAATTATTTGGAGCCAGATGTTGGCTTAGTGGGGGACGCAGCCGAATGTTTTGCAGATTTGGCTGATCTGACGGAGGACGGTAAATCCTGGAGAGACTTGCCGGGAATCATGTTTAGAGATGGTGAAGTCCTTAAGATAGCCCATGAAAAGGCCTCCTCAACGCTGTCTAAGCCTCCCAAATTCGACGATTTAGATCTATTGCAATACAGAGCAGCTGGCTTTGGTGTTGGAATAATTACTAAGCTAGGTTGGTACTCCTCCACGGTATCTAGCCCAAGTTCTGATGATGAATGGAGAATTGTCCGGCCTGTTCAGGAAGTTATAGAAGAGATAGGTCGCCTCAAAGATACATATGGTCTCAGTGAATTTTTCTTTATTGACCAAGAATTTAACAGGCCTTTAGATTATGCTAAGCAGTTGTGTAGTGCGATATGCGATATGCAATTGGATATAAGGTGGAATACTAATCTTAGTCCAGCATTCTATGATGATGAGCTCATGTCTTTGTTAACTGAAGCTGGATGCCAAATGGTGCTTATTGGTGGTGGGGTTATCAAAGGAAATGTAATGCCTGGCGATTCAGGCGAAGAGCAGATGCGGCTGGGCGCTGATCTTTCAGATGTGCAGAAGTTATGTGAGATGTGTAAAAAACATGAACTGTCATATTCGATTACACAAGGATTTGGAGAGATAGGAGAAACAAGTCAGACTGTGCGTGATAAATTGGCTTTCCTATCCACTGCCGCCAGCAATGGCAGGTCTAGTAATGTGACTTTAAGGGTGGGAACCAGATTGTACCCAGGAACTGAGTTAGCTTCACGAGCGGTGACTGAGGGAATGATAGATTCTGAATCCGAGCTGTTAATGCCAGTATTCTACGTTTCACAGCCGGTAAGAAACACTTTGATAGATATATTACATGAAGCAATTGTTGAGCATCCCAACTGGACTATACTCTAGCGAGCAATAATTTTCCGGTTTGCAATCATGATGTTCTTCGGATTAGATACCAGACATTACGAATAGTGTTATCTTCGTAGGAAAGCTGATTCTAAATTCGTAGAAATATTACATATTATTCGCAATATTTTTTACATCTTGGGTATCAGGCAACTATGTTGTATAATGCGTGGTGTAAACAGGCTTGGTACAGGGTACTTTCCAGTTGTTAGTATGTGAATTGGCAGACTTAGCGCAGGATGACCTCAACTGAGCTAGACAATATCATCGGAGGTCTTGACTTGGCACTTTCAGACAAAACTTTAACCTGTGCGGATTGTGGGGCGTCGTTCATTTTCACGGTAGGTGAGCAGGAATTCTTTAACTCAAGAGGTTTCACCAATGAGCCTCGACGTTGCCCTGAGTGTCGCCAGCAGCGACGAGGACAGCGAGGCGGGGGATTTGGTCAGCCTAGGGAAATGCACCCAGCGGTTTGCGCTCAGTGCGGCATGGATACTATGGTTCCATTCCTTCCTAGGGGTGATCGTCCAGTGTATTGCAGTGACTGCTTCAGTTCTATGCGTAACTAAGGGAGACTTAAGTCAAAGTGCATCTAGCATTTTAATTAAAGTTAACTGAATTACAGAAAATGATAAGGCCCCCGGCAATTATTGCCGGGGGCCTTATCATTTTCTTCATCGCTACTCTCAGTAAGGATTAAGTAAATGCACAAGACAGCAGATGCGGTAGTAGTAGGTGGGGGAGTCATCGGATGCAGTATTCTATATCACCTTTGTGTTCAAAACATGAATGATGTAATTCTTCTTGAAAAAGATGTGTTGGGCTCTGGTTCTACAGGGAGATCCCAAACTATCTGTAGGACACACTATTCGAACAAGATCACTTCTACTATGGCCAGAGATAGTCTCCATATATTCAATAACTTTTCAGAGATAGTGGGGGGTCAGTCCGGTTTTGTTAACACGGGATACATTGTTGTAGTTAATAAATCGGATGAGAAAGGTTTAAATCACAATCTTAGAATGCAACAGGAGTTAGGTATCAATACGTCTGCAATAGATACAGAGCAATTGGGGGATATTGCTCCGATGATTTATACCACTGGAGACGAGCTGTTGGCATGGGAGCCAGATTCAGGATACGCGGATTCGTATATGGTAACCACTTCATTTGCGAATCGAGCACGTGAGATGGGTGCAGACATTTATCTACGCAATCCAGTGACAGGAATAGAGATATCAAACGGTGCAGTCAAGTCCGTTACTACGCCTGATTGTACTATAGAGACCCCTAAAGTTATCATTTGTTCAGGACCTTGGTCTAAAGAAATCATGAATTCTGTCAACGTGGAAGTACCTTTGTCCACTGTCAGGCATCAAATAGCCACCATAGCACGCCCAGTGGATAAGATACCGAATCATCCCATAATAGGAGATATAGCCCAGTCGTTTTCTCTGCGGCCAGAAGGTACATCTATGACGTTGATTGGATTTGGTGAGGACGAAGCCCAGGTTGATTCCTATAATCAGGGTGTAGACCTAGACAATATTCCTTCAGTGTTAAGTAGGTTGATTCATAGAATGCCTGATATGGATCAGGCATATTTTAGAGGGGGATGGTCCGGATTGTTCACGATTACTCCTGATTGGCACCCTATCCTGGACGAAGTCCCGGGTGTTAAAGGTTTATATTGTGCGGTGGGATTTAGCGGTCATGGATTTAAGTTAGCTCCGTCAATTGGTGAAGTAATGTCGAAGCTAGTCGTAGGTGAGGAGATATCTGGCATCGATATTAATCAGCTTAGATTTACACGATTCGAACAAAATGATGTATTAACATCCAGTTATCACTACAATGTTTTGGCTTAGGCTAAACCTGCAATGACAGCATTTGATGGTGTTGGGAGTATATCCCAAAGATGATTAACATATTCGGAGAATAATTATGAAATTCGGATTTTACCTACCTAATCAAGGGCCAAACGCTCGCCCTGGGCCACTCGCCGAGATAGCTAGGAAAGGCGATGAGCTTGGGTTTCATTGTATGGTAGCCGGAGATCATATATTAGTTCCGAACGAAATAGAATCACCGTATCCCTATACGGTTGACGGTCAATTTCCGGGTGGCGGCACAGGGGAATACTTTGAGCAGTTAACTCTGTTAACCTATCTAGCTGGGATTACTAAGCAGATACGGCTAGTGCCTAGCGTAATGATAGTTCCACATCGTCCTGCTTTGCTTACTGCTAAGATTTTGTCTACGTTAGATGTTTTATCAGAAGGTAGGCTGACTGTAGGTGTGGGAGTAGGGTGGATGGAGGAAGAATTTGAAGCGTTAGGAGCTCCGCCGTTTCGTGAAAGAGGTGCAGTAACTAATGAGTATCTACAGGCTTTTATAGAACTGTGGTCTAATGAAACCCCGAATTTTCAAGGTAAGTATTGTGACATCACAGGTGTAAAATTTTTACCGAAGCCCATACAAAAACCCCATCCTCCTATTTGGGTAGGAGGTCATAGCACGGCAGCCTTGAAGCGTGCAGCGGTTTACGGTAATGGATGGCATCCGGTAGGAGCTATTCCTGCTAATCCGTTGGAGCCAGATGACTTAGCTAATAAATTATCATTGTTATATGACTATGCAAATCAGGCGAATAGAGATCCGTCCACTTTAGACATTGCTATGAAAGCTCCGCTGTATGATTCTGAATCTGGTGGTTCGATGCTCAGAAGGAGATTCGCTGGTGATTCACATGAGATTCTTGAAGATGTGAGAGTCTATGCAGAGTCTGGAGTAACTCATTTGATATTTGATATTAGGGGTAATGATTTGAGTCAAGCTTTGGAGAGACTTCAGTGGTTTGCGGAAGATGTTATGGCATCAGCTTAGATACATAAAGTGAGGGAGCATGCGAGTAAAATTAGATGATGGTATTGAACTTTACTACACTGTAGATGATTACACTGATCCTTGGCAAAATGCTGAAACTGTAGTGATGCACCACGGTATGGCGAAGAGTCACAAACTGTGGTACGCGTGGGTTCCGATTATAGCTCGCCACTACAGAGTTGTCAGATTTGATATGAGAGGCATGGGGTACTCGGCTGTGCCAGAACCTGGATATCCTTGGACATTGGACAATTTTGCCAAGGACCTGTCAGAAGTTGTAGACAAGCTAGGCATAGATAAATTCCATCTTATTGGAGAGACGGTTGGTGGTACTATCGCTATGCGCTATGCAACGCTTTACCAGGAAAGGCTCTTATCTCTGACTGCTTGTACTTCTCCTACAAATTTTAATGATCCTCATCACGAGGAAAGTGCTGATTTAATTGAATCAGAAGGTATTGCTGCGTGGGTAGAGAGTACTATTGGTAGACGTCTTGATCCGCAAATTGTAGATCCTCAATACATACGCTGGTATGCAGAGCAAATGTGCGCCACACCTTCGCATGTGGTAAGCGGATTTCAGAGACATGCTTCGGGTGATTTGAGACCATTGTTAAGCGAAATTTTGACCCCAACGCTTATAATAGCTGCTGCTGCCCTGAGGGATGAAGTTCTGGGAGATTTTCGGGACGCCTCTGACTTCTTCCCGAATGGCCAAAAAATGGTATTTCCTGGAGTGGCTGGATTTGTACAGCATATACTTCCTGTACCGTGTGCACGGGTATGGTTGGAATTTGCTAGTAAATTAAAGTAGAAACTTTTATTGCGGCAATATATTGGTGCATTGACCGTGTTTTCGGAAGAATCTACAATCGTACGCTGAGCTAAGTAATACATGACGAGGTACAAACAATGACAGATTCCTTATCGCGTGTCATTTCCAGATTTATCATATCTACTGATTACGATAATCTGCCACCAGAAGTCGTAGATAAGATGAAAGCCTCTTTATTTCATTCTCTATTAGTGTCGATCATCGGGGCTGATACAAGTCACGGGAAGGCCGCTGTGGAGCTGGCTAAAGTTGAGGAAAGCAAAGAAAATGGAGCAACTATTCTAGTTGATGGTACTAAAGCTACAAGAAGCGGCGCAGCATTTGCGAATAGTAAACTGATGCATGCTACGAACCAATCTGACTCATACAGGATGTTGATTCATCCGGGACCTTGTATTATCCCTTCAGTCTTGGCTGCTGCAGAGTTGGGAAGTTCTAGCGGGAAAGACGTTCTGGCAGCAATGGCGGTTGCCTATGAAATTGAATCACGTTTAGCGGGCGATTTTATACCGTCTGTACAAGCACGAGGGTTCCGGTCTAGTCCGATATTTGGAACATTAGGAGCTGCAGTAGCTACGGGTAAGTTACTTGGATTGAATGAAGATCAAATGGTTACTGCTGTGGCATTAGCCTGTACCTTTACCGGCGGAACTAATGAAGGTCCGAGATCGGGTGGTCGTGAAATGATGTTCCATGAGCCCCAAGCTACCCGGAATGGACTAATGGCGGCGTTGCTTGCGAGAGAGGATGTCAAAGGCTCAGAGACTTCTTTAGAGGGTGACGCAGGGTTTTACAACGCTTTTGTTGGTAATAATAAGGGAGAACTGTCGTACGTGTTTAATGGTCCCAATAACGTATCTTTAGATAGCGTTATTGAAGATATAGGAGAAAGATGGGAATTAATGCATGTCGTTCCCAAGTTATATCCTACGGCAGGGTATAACTGTCCAGTCATTGAGCTTATGACGGAGATTAGGTCTGCTCATGATTTGAGTGTTCAAGACATAGAAAAGATTACTGTTGATATGAATTGGCTGGAGACTAGTTATCCATCACCTGCATTCCCGAATCCTAATCGGACTGCTCCTGGTGTGGCTAGCACTCACTATTTCACTGCTTATACTTGTATAAATGGGAGCTATCCTCCGCTACGCCAGCGGATTGAAGCAGGTGAACAATCTCCAGGTAATGAGGACGCGGTCCTGGACTTGTTAAAAAAGGTTGATGTAATTGGCCATAAAGACCGTAAAGCTTTTGCTCCCCGTATCACAATAGAGATGACTGGTGGAAACGTATATCAAGGAGAATATCAGGGAGAAGAATTAGAATGGGATTTTGCTACTGAAACCAGTCGACTAGGAAATTTGTTCGGGGAGATTGATTGGCCTATAGATAAACTAACTGGATTAACAGCTATAACAGGAGACTTAGAAGGCGAAGAAAATTTATCCAATCTGATAGATCATTGTGTTAGATGACAACTGATTGGTTTGAAAAGGAGTAAACGGTATGGAAAATGGGATAAACGGTAAAGTTGCACTAGTTACTGGCGGAAGTATGGGGATAGGAAAATCCACAGCACTGGCTTTGGCAAAAGAGGGAGCAAAGATAGCCATTTGTGCTCGCGGTATGGATGCACTTAAGACGACTGCTCGGGAAATTCAGGATGAGACAGGTGCTACTGTTGTGCCAATTCGGGCTGATATGACTAGTACCGAGGATATCACCATGCTTGTATGGTCAACTATTTCTGAACTGGGCCATATTGATATATTAGTCAATAATGCTGTTAACTCGACTACCGCGCGAGCCAGTGAATTGCCAGATGAGGTTATATTGAATCATATCAATACTAAAGTGATGGGTTACATTAGATGCTCGCGGGAAGTAATAACGTCAATGCGGAAGAAAGGCGGGGGGCGTATTGTGAATATCGCTGGTATGGGAGCTAGAAATTCTAGCGCTACCAATCCGGGTTCTGGGATAACGAACTCAGGCGTGTCAGCCTATACGAAGTGCTTGTCAGATGATGTATCGTCCGAAGGAATCCTAGTTAATTGCATTCATCCTGGGAGTACTCGTACCCAGCGTCAAATGCAATTAATAGATGAAAGAGCGCAGCGTGACGGTGTGACTTCTGAAGAAATAATGTCGCGAACGGTTGCTAATGTACCGATAGGTAGAATGGTTGAGCCGGACGATATAGCAAACTTAGTATTATTTTTGGTATCTAATCAGGCGAGTGCAATTACAGGCCAAACTATTGCTGTTGATGGGGGAGCTGGGAGAGGAATAATTTATTAACGATCTATCGAACCTTAGTATGATGAAGATGGTGTTACTCGCCGCAGTCTCAGCCTGTTATTGCTTGTTTGCAGTGGCATGTATTGGCATGACGCCCACTGGTGTGACCATCAGATCAGATAATTATAGCGCCATAATGGTTACCAGTGATCTTTCGGTGGGAACAAATCGGGTCAGCTTTGGCTTAGTGGACATGGAGAGTCATCCAGTCCAGTCTGATTCAGTTGATGTGACATCTGTATATTTTCCTCCCGAACAGGAAAATGGGATTCTAAAAGAGCAAGTAACTGCACAATTTGTTCATTGGCCTCCGTATGATGGTAGCAAGGGAGTATTTGTTACCGAACTTTATTTTGATATAAAAGGCGCGGCTACAGTTACAGATCCAGGGCTTTGGGGCCTAGAGATTAGTGGTCTAACGAAGGATGGAACTCAGATAGAAGCTCGAACGGCCCTAACGGTCAATGAATTGTCGAAAACACCTGCTATTGGCGATGTAGCGCCCGTTAGTAGCACTCCCACTTCAATGGATGTTAGTGATCTGGGACATATCACTAGTGATTTGGACCCGGATCCTGATCTTTATAAGGTGTCTATTGATGAGGCAATCCTTGAGGACAAAGCAGCGGTTATAATTTTCTCTACGCCTGCCTTCTGTGTTAGTGCGACATGCGGCCCGCAACTAGAAATTATAAAAACCATCAAAGCGCGATATTCAGGAGTAAATTTTATCCATGTAGAGGCATTCCAAGATCCACACCTTATTAAGGAAGGCGTGGCCAGCCTAGACCCAGTTCATACAATGGACGAATGGGGACTTATAACGGAGCCTTGGACATTTATTCTTGATTCTGATGGGCGTGTACGCGCCAAGTTTGAACAATTTGTTACAGAGGATGAAATAATAGTTGCCTTGGAAGAAGCTTTGTCTTGAGGTGATTCAGAAGATCAATCTTCCAAGGTGATAGCTATTAATATGCCATCCCGAGATATAAATTTCACTAGCACTGTTTGTCCGAATAATTGATGCTCTTTTATGTGGGCAGGGGTGAAACCTGTGAAAGTATCACTCGTAAAGTGATAAAGTTCCCCATCTTTCGTCCGAACTTTTAAGGTCTCAAATTCTGACACGTTTTTGGGAATGACTTCTAGCACATATCCTCTGATCTGCATGATGGCTTGATCGGAATCATCGAGTTTATTTGGACTACATGACGTTGCCACCATTAACGCTAGTATAGCGATTAGGAATGTGCTAAACGACAATGATTTATTCATTATTATTATGCTAGTTAAATCGGAATACTTTTATTGCTATCACTGATGTTACTACTATCCAGGCTGCCAATGCTGCAATATCTTGCCATACCGCCCATATTGGATAACCGTTAATCCCGATATCTCTTAGAGCAGATAACATTGGGGTTAGGGGTAACGCTTCAGAGAGTATCGGCATTATCCAAGGTAGAGTGGTGGCAGAGAAAAATGTTCCGGAGAAGAATATCATCGGTAACGCTATTGCGTTCCCCATTCCGGATGCAGCTGAAGGACTGTTTGTCCATGCAGACATGATGAATCCTATGTTCAGGAATACCACACTGCCCAGTAGAATGATTAATAATAGACCTGCAGGGTTACCGCGAATGGATGCTCCAAACAACAATATTCCAACTCCCAATATAATAATGGCTTGAATTATGGCCAATATCAAATGGGCAGTAATTTCAGAAGCAAAGAACTTCCATATGGGGAGGGGTGTCACCAACATGCGTTTTAGAATGGATTGGTTTCTGTAATTACTTATTTTTACTGCTATAGATATTATGGAATTTGTCATTATACCGAGGCCAACCAAACCCAATAAAACAGTATCAAAATAAGTGGCTTCTGGCTTTTTTATCTCTATGGTTTGGATTGTATTATTATTGGGTGATGCAGTATTAGTCCGGTCTAGAAAATTAGATAACATTAGCAATGTAATCTCGTTCTGCTGAGGGTCTTGATCAGTGTATTGCAGCGACAACGCTTCATTCATGTTGTAAGTGAATTCAGGGGGTATCGTAAGTACATACTCCGTTTCGCCGTTATTGAGTTGATTTAATGCTTCTTCAGTAGACCCAATTTGTTTCACCTCGAAAAAGTTGTTCGAAGATATTTGATCAATTAATTCCTTAGATTCATCATTTGTTGAATTGTTTACTATGGTGACCGTTGCACCTCCAAAGTTTCCGACCTGAAATAACCCGAATACCACTACTAATAGCAACGGGAAAAACAAAGCCCAAAAGGTGCTATGACGATTCCGCGACATAATTTTGAGGTTGTATAGAGTTAATTGGATCATAGGTCTTCTTGAAGTTCGTTTCCTGTCAACTCTAGAAAGACGTCTTCTAGTGTAACTGGTGTAATCTCAAGATTCTGGAATTTCACATTATCCGTGACTATGTTCTTAAGCAATATGTCTAAAGAATCGGTTCCGTCTTTCAATTTGATAACATAAGCGTTTTCGGATTTCGTTTCAATCTTGGCATTAAGACTGTTCATGCTAAGGATTTGCGCTTCATTCAGAGGTTTTTCCACAGTTAGTTTTACTGCGTACTGATATTCTAATGAAGCTCTCAGGTTTGACGGAGTATCTACTGCTATGAGATGGCCATTATCCATTATAGCTAATCGTTGGCACAGAGCCTCAGCTTCATCCATGTAGTGGGTTGTTAAGACCACAGTGATGCCAGTCTTGTTTATTTCTTCGATTAGCTGCCAGATGTTTCGTCTTGAGCGCGGATCTAGACCAGTAGTTGGCTCGTCAAGAATTAACAGTTCAGGCTTGTTAATTAAACTTGCAGCAATTGTAAACCTTTGTTTTTCGCCGCCAGATAGGGTCTTTACTCTTTGGTTGGCCTTACTATATAGGTTCACTCTTTTTAAGATATCTGCAGGATTTTCACGTACGCCTGCTGGGTAAAAACTAGCGAGGATAGTCAGTATTTCTAGAAGATTCAGATAGTCATAGTAAGCTGATGATTGCAACTGAACGCCGATACGAGTTTTTATAGCCTTAGGATGTTTGAGGATATCTAAATCGAGGATAGTTACAGTTCCTGAATTAGGGGAGAGTAATCCTTCTAAGATTTCTAGAGTGGTAGTTTTTCCTGCACCGTTGGGTCCAAGAATTCCAAAAATTTCGCCGCTTCGAACATTAAAAGAAATGTCGTCTACGGCTACGAATTTACCATAATATTTCTTTAGGGATTCTACCCGGATAGCTTCATCCATGATAACATTGAGAATTATATCACAATCTTTTTAGGAACTTATCAAAGAGCGTAATGACCGGAAATTCTTCATCTGTAAACCTTGAGTATTCTGTCAGGTCTATCAAAATTCTCAAGGTGGTTTCTTTAGTAACAGTAGTATGTGTATTCTTGCTGATGGTACTGGGCGGGGTAGTAAGAGTGACGGACTCGGGGTTAGGCTGTCCGGACTGGCCTTTATGTTATGGCAAGATATTACCACCACTAGAAATGACTGCGATTATTGAATATGCTCACAGGTTTGTGGCCTCAGTAATTGTAGGACCTCTGATAATTGTGACTGCAGGAATAACCTGGGTCTCGTTTAGGAAACAGTTATGGCTGGTTGTGCCTGCCACTATCTCCGTATTCCTCTTGGTTATTCAGGCTTTGTTAGGCGCCGTTACAGTGTTAAGGGAACTGCCCGGCGAAATAGTGGCCTCCCACTTGGCAGTGTCGCAATTATTATTAGCCACTCTTATCTTGGTGGCCGTGGTCGCCTATATTGGCCCACTCCGGAGTTCGCGAGTGGCTGACGATAGCTCTTCGTCTGATAGTTTGCCCTTATTGTTATTGTGCGCAGCAATAGCTGTATATGCAGTGATAGTTTCTGGGTCTATTGTCACCGCTACTGGTTCTACTGCAGCTTGTATGACTTGGCCATTTTGCCAGGGACAGTTATTCCCGAAAGAGTTTGCTGAGGCCATCCATATGGGTCATAGGCTAGTTGTAGCGATTGCCGGATTGTTCATTCTTTACGCTTTACACTTGGGAATCAGGGCTAAAGATAGGCCGAAAACAATCAGAATAATGTCTATGGTTGCTACCACTGTTTTTATGCTGCAAATTGTACTGGGAGCAGGTATTATCTGGTCAGGCTTCCCAGTGTCATTACTTGCTAGCCATGTTGCTTTGGCGAGTCTGACGTGGGGTGCCGCTATTAGTTTGGCTTTCTTAGCATATGCTGAAAAGGCTAAGTCAGTGGCTAGGACTTAATTGGATTCATGACTAATTCAGAATTTATATCTAATACTACAGATGGTGACGGTGGCAATAATCAGCCAGGTAGGTTTGGGTTCGTTAGGGATTTTGTTTCTTTAACTAAACCAAAAATTATTTTAATGTTGCTTATAACGGCTGCAGGTGGAATGTTTTTGGCAGCTGGTGGAGTCCCGTCTTTAGCACTCATGGGTTATGTACTGGTTGCAGGAGCATTGGCTGCTGGTGGCGCTAATGCGATAAATCATCAAATGGATCGAGATATCGACGAGGTCATGGGTCGTACACGGAATAGGCCTGTGGCGGGTCACCGGATATCTCCAATCAAAGCTTTAGCATTTGGCATATCTCTTAATGTTTTAGCGTTTGCTATCTTCCTGGTTTGGGTAAATCTTTTAGCTGGGGTTCTAACTCTAACGGCAACACTATTTTATGTTTTTGTTTATACCAAATGGCTAAAGCGGTCAACTCCACAAAACATTATTATTGGTGGTGCAGCTGGGGCTATACCTCCAATGGCAGGATGGGCTGCAGTAACTGGGGGGATTGACCTACCAGCGGTCTATTTATTCGCTATTATATTTTTCTGGACTCCTCCCCATTTTTGGGCTTTGGCATTATTAATTAAAAAAGATTATGCGGATGCCGGGGTTCCGATGTTACCGGTTGTCACGACGGTTGCCCATACTATTCAGCAGATTTTTTATTACACCTTGGTATTAGTGGGCTTGACTGTTATGTTTGCCCTAACCAAGGCAGTAGGTCTAATTTATCTAGTATCAGCAATAGTGTTAGGGCTAGTGTTCATTAAGATGGCATGGAGTCTAAGCAGAAACCAGACTAATAGTCAGGCAAAGAAAGTATATTTGTATTCCTTGCTGTATTTAGCGCTGTTGTTCGCCGCAATAATGGTTGATAGTGGGGTACAATTGTAATGATTGCGTTGCTTAGTCGATGCAAACCGTAATAAAATATATGCATAATCGCGAATTCTATTCCGTTGACATATTTATTAACACTGTGCTATCGTCTGTCACTGGTAAAAATGGTGTTATAGACGGTGGATTGTAGGGAGAAACCTCAAAATGCGCTTAGCGCCCCCCAGAACTAGGATTGATGCAAATAAGATAAAGGTTAAAGACCGAGCTGGCTTGAGAAAGATTAGAATCAGCCAAATATCTGTAATGGTCCTATTGATAGTCGGACTATTGTCTGTCGGATGTGATTACAATTCACATATGACCACATGGGGCACGGCAGGCCCTGTAGCAGAGAAGCAAGCTCTACTGTTTAACGTTTTGCTTTGGGTGATGGTTGTAGTTTTTGTCCTTGTTGAAGGCGCACTACTGTATGCTGCGATCAAATTCCGGAGAAAGCCTGGGGATGGGCTTCCCAAGCAGGTCCATGGTAATACACCCCTCGAAATCACATGGACTGTTATTCCAACAATATTGATATTGGCTCTAGGTGTATGGTCAGTACAAACATTATTTGAACTAGATAAACCTCCTGCTGGATCTGATGTTTTAGAAGTGACGGCTACTGGACACCAATGGTGGTTTGAATTTGAATACCCTGACGCAGATGGCAACGGGACCTTTGTTACTACGGCTAATGAGCTTAAAGTTCCAGTAGGCAGGCCTGTACATGTTAATTTATTAAGCGATGATGTTTTACATAGCTTCTGGATACCAAGGTTGGCTGGAAAAGTTGATATGGTTCCTACAAGGAACAATCACTTGTGGTTCCAGGCTGATGAATCAGGAGTATTCCACGGACAATGTGCTGAATTATGCGGGCGAGCTCATGCTCTGATGAAGTTTAGAGTGCAGGCCGTACCAGAAGATGAATATTTGGCCTGGGTAGCAGGGTTTGGAAAAGAACCAGTGTTATCAGCTCAAGCCGCGCAAGGTCAGTTGGTATTTAACGGTGAAGGTGGTTGTGTCGTTTGTCACAGTGCAACAGGACCGGATTCTCCTGCGACAGTGGACGCTAGAGTGCAAGGATTTCTGTCTGGTTTAGAGTCTCCTGTGGCACCCGGTCCAAATTTAACTGATTTAGCTACTAGAGGTACATTCGCTGCAGGCATACTTGATTTGAATCGTGAGAATTTGCGTAAATGGATAACCGACCCTGAAAGTGTTAAGTCGGGTAATCATATGTCGGGTCGTGCCACCGTATACCAGACGCCCGATGGTACCACTAAACTAAACCAAAAACAGGTGTCGAATGTTATCGAATACCTGTTAAGCTTGAAGTAGAACATTGCATTTATGCAAAGCAAAAGGTATTAGAGGCGGTAATGGCAACGATAACTGAAGTTCTGGAAAGACCTGCTAACGCCACGGGTTTATGGAGCTGGATCACTACTGTTGATCATAAGCGAATCGGAATCCTGTATGGTGTTACCGCATTTATATTTTTCCTGGTAGCAGGTATAGAAGCTGGTATTATACGTATGCAACTGGCTGTGCCAGAGAATGGACTTGTTAGTCCGGATGTATACAATCAAATGTTTACGATGCATGCAACTGCCATGATATTTATGGCTATCATGCCCTTAAGCGCCGCTTTTTTCAATTTCATTATTCCTTTAGCGATTGGTGCTCGCGACGTAGCGTTTCCTCGGTTAAATGCATTTAGTTACTGGTCATTTTTGTTTGGTGCATTACTCATCCACTCTAGTTTTCTGTTCCAGCAAGCCCCAGACGCTGGTTGGTTCTCATACGCTCCGTTAACGGAAGAACCTTATAGCATAGGCAAAGGTATTGATTTTTGGGCATTAGGCTTGCAGGTGCTTGGTGTGGCTTCTTTGGCTGCAGCATTTAACTTCGTTGTTACTATAATTAACCTCAGGGCACCAGGTATGACAATGATGCGAATGCCGTTGTTCGTGTGGATGACTTTCGTAACTTCGATTCTATTAGTACTGGCTTTCCCCGTTATAACAGTCGGTCTGATAGAGCTTACTATGGACCGCTCATTTGGGGCTCATTTCTTCAACACTGTGGGTGGTGGAGACCCATTAATGTGGCAGCATCTCTTCTGGATATTCGGACACCCTGAAGTTTATATATTGATCTTGCCCGCTATGGGTATCGTATCTGAAGTTATACCCACTTTTTCGAGGAAACCATTATTTGGATACCCTGTCGTTGTATTTTCAGGGATAGTGATCGGAATAATGGGATGGGCAGTTTGGAGCCATCATATGTTTACCGTCGGGCTTGGTCCCGTCGCTAACTCAGTATTTACTATAACGACAATGTTAATTGCCGTCCCTACTGGAGTGAAGATTTTTAACTGGATCGGTACTATGTGGGGTGGGTCTATCAAACTAAACACCTGCATGCTCTACGCTATCGGGTTCGTGGCTTTATTCATAGTAGGTGGCCTTAGTGGTGTATCGCACGCCGTTTCTCCCTCAGATGCACAGCAGCAAGATACTTATTACATCGTTGCTCACATTCATTACGTTCTGTTTGGAGGAGCAATATTTGGTATTTTCACGGGAATATACTACTGGTTCCCGAAAGTTACCGGTAAACTTCTGGACGAAACGCTCGGCAAAATAAATTTTTGGCTTTTATTCATTGGAATGAATATCACCTTCTTCCCAATGCATTATCTGGGTATGAACGGTATGCCTCGGAGAATATATACATATTCAACCGAATACGGCTGGGATTTCCTGAATCTACTGGCAACCGCTGGATATTTTGTACTGTTTGTAGGCATATTGGTTTTCATTGTAAACGTAGTTATAAGTTATAAAAATGGCAAAGAAGCAGGACATGATCCTTGGGATGCGCCTGGACTAGAGTGGACGATCTCCTCACCACCGCCTTCTTACAATTTCGCGCAAGTTCCTCAGGTTCTGGGGCAAGACCACTATTGGATTGTAAAGCGGCAGGCAGAGGCAGCTGGAAATCCTATCACTAAACCAGAACCATTTGTGGATCCAGAAACCATTCATATGCCCAATCCGTCTTATTGGCCTATATTTACCGCGTTTGGGCTTCTATTACTGGCTGTTAGTTTTCTGATTGAATTTCCTTGGCAATATTTAAAGTTTCCAATCGCGATACCAGCTGGAATAATAATATTCATTGGTGTCATGGGTTGGAGTTTCGAACCTGCCGCTCCTGAAGGTCATCATGGCGACGACCATTCTGATGGCGGGCATCACTAGGAGGAAAAGATTTTGGCTCACGTAGGTGGACAATTACCTACTTCTGATGTAGATCACACATATACTACTACCGGTATAAATCACCGGAAGCTTTTGATGTGGGTGTTTCTGGGGTCTGACTGCTTGTTTTTTGGATCCTTGATAGCGACTTATATGGTGTACAGGGGTCAGAGCCTTGTAGGACCTTATCCCATTGATATTCTCGATATCCCACTTACTACTATAAGTACCTTCGTTTTGCTCTGTAGTAGTTTTGCCATGGTTCAAGCACTGGCAGCCACTAATAAGAATGACCAGAAAGGAATACAGATCTGGCTACTTCTCACAGCCTTCATGGGAGCTATATTTATCGGGTTCCAAGTCTATGAATTTAACGCTTTCAGACTTGAAGGGTTATTGGTATCGACCAATTTATTTGGGTCGACTTTCTTCACTCTAACCGGGTTTCACGGAGCTCACGTCAGCCTAGGTATTGTATGGCTCATGGTGCTGTTCTTCGTGGCACGTAAAGGTAAAGTCGGACCTCATAACGCGCTGGATGTGGAATTATGTGGTCTTTATTGGCACTTCGTTGATATAGTGTGGATCGTAATTTTCACACTGTTGTATCTAGTGGGTGGGTTCGATGCGGGGCCTGTCGCTGGTGTTTTAACTGAACCTTCATTATTGTCGTTGTTGGCGTAAGGAGAGCGGGACATGAGTAGCGTGCCAGAAACCCAACATCACGAAGGTAAACACCCAACGTTCAAACAATATGTATTTATAGCCTTAATATTATTCGTTATAACGGCTGTAGAATTTGTGATCATAGTTCCTGAGAGTATGCAGGGTGCGCCAGTATCGTTGGCTCCTCTAATCATTCTGTCAGCTATTAAATTCGGCATCGTAATTATGTATTACATGCATCTACGATTCGACCATAGGTTATTAAGTATAGTTTTCTTGAGTGGGTTGGTCTTGGCTTTCGCAGCTTTTTCTTGGCTAATGATATTATTCTCGGCATTCACACCTGAGCCGAGAGAATATGCTAAGGCACATGCCGTACCCTTCACTCATGGAGAGTCTGGTCACATGGCCAAGGCAGATGACGGTTCTCATGGATCAGATTCTGGTCATGTTGAGTCGCACTCTGAAGAGGAAACTGAACCAGTAGCGGAAAGTAGTTCCTCTGCTTCAGATGGGATGGTTGGCCAGGGAGTATTTACAGGTGTCGCTGGCTGCGCTGGCTGTCATATGATAGAAGGGGTTCCGGGTGCTGTTGGGCAGCTGGGGCCTGATTTAACAAATATAGGTACGGTTGCAGCTACAAGAGTTTCAGGTACGACCGCACGGGATTATATTGTAGAGTCAATTAAGAATCCCACAGCTTATTTGGTGGATGGATATGCCCCTATAATGCCCGCTGGGCTGGCGGACCAGATGACTGACGATGAGTTTAATTCTCTGGTTGATTTTCTGATGTCAAAACAATAAATCTAATCAGCATTAATTGAAAAAGGACTGC
>Ga0114932_10000195_pt1 | contig 71377 bp, 68 predicted proteins | sample 2SBtaG_2_FD_87286 | JGI IMG/M metagenome (GOLD analysis project Ga0114932, IMG submission 87286) | Deep subsurface microbial communities from Kolumbo volcano to uncover new lineages of life (NeLLi) - 2SBTROV12_ACTIVE470 metaG | ecosystem: Environmental > Aquatic > Marine > Volcanic ...
ACTAAACCTAATTCAAGTGGTTGATGTGACCAAGAAATTAATCCATCAATTCCGTAAAGATCATGAGATAAAGAATCAGCAAAACCTGAAACTAGTTGAATTACAGCTCCTATAATTACAAGAATAATTCCTGTTTTTAGAGAAATTGAAACAGAATTTTTAATTAAAAGAATAATTCCCACAAATGCTGCTACAGAAACTAACGACACTCCTGAATAAACTGTGATATGTTGAATGGTCCAAAAGAATTCAGGTTCTTGTAGTAAATGAGATATTGCATCCCAAAATCCACCTGAGACGGTAATTACAGGACCCAATACTGCAAAGATTGAAACAAATGAAATCAAATTAGTTTGAGAAACTACAGAATTTGAAAGTCTAGAAATCAGTCTCATTAAATCGTCTTTTTTAGAGTAGTATTTGAAATCTTGTAAATTCATCAATTTCAAAAATTGGACTTTGTGAGTAATTTTCTCAATTAACTATATTAGAACACAAAATGTATCAAAATTATGAGTCCTGGAATTGGATTAATGAAAAGAAGACTGGAAAAAGAGAAAGATGCAGTTGCTCTTGCAATTTCAGGCATTGCAAAAAAATATGATATAAAACCGGATTCTATCAAAACTCTGGAGACCAAGTATCATGATGATGCTGGTGATTGGTATGTCGCATTAGGATGGGATGAAAAAAAGGCAATTATTCAAATGGATTCAGTATTAGGAACAATTACTGAGATTAAAGAAATTTAATTATCTAATAATATTTTGAAAACAATATGACTAATGCAATTGTACTTGGTGGTTCTAGAGGAATAGGTAAAGCAATTTCTGATGCTCTAAAATCAATAGAAATTGATGTTTTTGCAGCTTCTAAAAATGATATAGACACATCAAACTTGGAAAGTGTAAAAAAATTTCTAGAAAAACATTCTCAAACAGATATTCTAGTTCTCAATACAGGAGGTCCAGCACCAAAACAATTTTTGAATATTACTGAAGAGGATTGGAAATTATATCATAATCAATTATTTTTAGGATTTTGTATAATTTTACAAAAAATGGAAATTAATGATGGAGGATACATATTTTTGATTAGTTCGAATGTAATAAAGGAACCAAATCAGAAATTAATTATTTCATCAGCATATCGTGCAGCATTTAGTGAAGTCTTTAAAGTATTAAGCAAAGATTATGCTCAAAAAAACATAAGCTGTATCAACATTGCACCAGGTCCAATTAATACAGACAGAACTCAAGAACTAATTGAAAATGTTCAAGAATATGAGAAATCTTTACCAATGAAGAGATTAGGTGAACCAGAAGAGATTGGAAATTTTGTTAAATCAATAATTCAAAATAAAATAAAGTATCTTACGGGAGTTACAATAGACTTTGATGGTGCAAATTCAAACTATATTTTTTAAAATTATTTTTTAAATTCTACATTTGGTTTATCTGGTTGTCCTGCAATTGCAATTAATCCACCATCACGTAGTTGTTGAAGTAATTGCATAACTTCTTTTTCTACCTGTTTTCTTTGTAATCCTGTTTGTTGGGCAAAAACTTCTACAAGTTCTGTAACTTTACGTTGTCCATTACATGATTTCCAAAAGTCAACAATTGCTTGATTTACCATAAATCCCTGGTCATGTTCATTTGCTAGTATCATAGAACCATCTTCTTGTTGTACTAATTTTCCAACACCTTGAGGTAAAGCAGTTTCATAGTTTATTGGTGCAGGAGTGTTCATTGCAGCACCCATGTTTTTAATTTTTAATTTTCCTTCTTCAGTCATTTTATCCATTGACCACGCGGGTTCCCATACAATATCTATTTTGACGTTATTTACTCCTGGAACTTTTTTAGCAAATCTAGTTGCATCCTCAACCAAAGTCTCATGAAGTGGACAACCTTGAGTGGTCATAGTCATTTTGATATTAACATCATTATTTTCTGCAACATCTATTCCATAGATTAAACCCATTTCTACAATATTTAGTGGTACTTCAGGATCCATACATTGTTTTAATGACTCTTCAATTGCTTGTGGAGATACAGTGCTCATAATGTTAAAAGCAATTTGAAAAACAATAAAAACTTTCTATTAATTAGCTTCAATTAATTAAAAAATTTAGTAAATTTCTTCATTCAATGTGAACAATGTCTATGAAGTATCAAAAATAATAATTAAATTTCAATCATTTCTTTATTATTTGGAGGGTGTCCAATGTGTATTCCATTAATAATTTCACCATATTGTGGAGGTCTATACAAATCTTGAATTCCTTTAATTTTTAATTCAGTTACAAGGTCAGATTTACAGAAAAATGCATTAATACCATTATTATCACATCCAACTAAGGTATACTTTTTTTCCAAACCTAGATTTTTTAATGCTAAAAGACTGGCCCCAAAATAATTTGTGCCATCCCATTGAGAATTAGGATCATAAGGAACAACTTTACTTTCATGAGGAGGTATACATGAATTAAATTCTATTACTACTACTCTTGGAGAGTAATCAATTATTGATTTCCATACCCAATAGTCATTAAAATCAATATCAATAGACAATAGATCAAAATCCTTAGGTACGTTGTATTTTTGAAATAAATTTTGGATGTTTTCGGCAGTAACTTTTTCATTTTTTATATCTAGTTGAAAATTTACTGAACGTTTTTTTCGAGTAAGGATTTTTTTTATAAATTTAATATCTTTTTTAACATTTTCAACTAAACCCAAATTTTTGTTAGACCAAGCTTTACTCATTACATCTTTCCATTGAATATTTTGATCAGCACCATAATCCATCATTAATCCTTTCCATCCTCTTTTTTCTAAAAGATAAACAGTATTACATTCAAATCCATTACCAACACCAAACTCAACTGAAAATTTGTTTGTAGTTCCAATTTTGTTAAAAATAAATTCTAAAATTCCATCTTCACCATTTTGTGAGTAAATTTTTTTTTCATGTAAATTTATATCGAATTCAGATAGATCTAAATCATCACTCATATTTGTAAAAATATTTTTCCTTTATTTAAAATCTTAATCAAAGAAATTTTTGAGGGATTCTTCATATGGAGGTTTTGCTACTCCTTTTTCTGTAATAATTCCTGCTATTAATTCAGGTGGAGTCATATCAAATGCTGGATTAATAACATTAATGTTGTCAGGTGCAGTTTTTTTATCTCCAATTCCTGTGACTTCATTTCCTTTTCTCATTTCAATAATTACATCTTCTGCTGATGTATTCATATCAATTGTAGATAATGGTGCTGCAACATAAAATGGGATTCCATGTTGTTTTGCCATAGTAGCTACTTGATATGTTCCAATTTTGTTAAAAACATGACCAGTTTTTACAATTCTATCAGCACCAACAATTACTTTGTTAACTAAACCATTTGCCATACTATATCCTACTGCTGTGTCAGGAATCAAACTTACATCAAAACCATCATGTTTTAGTTCAAATGCAGTTAATCTAGAACCTTGCTGAATAGGCCTTGTTTCAGTAGCTATTACTTTGACATTTTTTCCACTCTCTCTTGTTGCACGAATAACTCCAAGAGCTGTGCCATATGCTACGGTTGCTAAAGCACCTGCATTACAATGAGTCATGATTGTATCATTATCATCAAAAAGAGTAGAACCATTTTTTCCCATAGTTTTGTTAATTTCAATGTCTTCATCTGCCATTTTTTTGGCTTTGGAAATAACAAATTCTTTTATTTGTTCAATTGAATTCCCTGACTTTGCGGTGTTCATGATTTTTTCTAAACCCCATCCTAAATTTACTGCAGTTGGTCTAGTTGCAAAAAGAATTTTTTTTGCATGTTCTAAATCAGTTAATAATTCATCTTTGGAATTTGCATTACTTTGTAATGCAGCCAATGCCAATCCAAATGCTCCTGAAACTCCAATTGCAGGGGCACCCCTTACAACTAGAGTTTTAATAGCATCAGCAACTTGATTAAAATCACTATATTCAACAAACACTAATTCATTTGGCAATTTTGTTTGATCAATCATAATCACTTTATTATTTTTCCATTCAACAGTTCTCAAAAATGAATGAATATTTGATGAATTTTCCATTACTTAAGAACCAAAATTACCCTATTTTAAGAAAGAACTTTTTGAGAATTTATTGTTTTTAATAAATTTACAATATCTTGATTTGAAACAATTTTAGGGTTGTTATCCATATGTTTCCTATCTAATTGAATCAATTTAGCTGCATCATCAAGATTTTGATTTAATTCAATTGGTTTAAAATCTAATTTTTTGACTAAATTCCTGAATCGTTCATAGAATTGAGAATTATTGAAGTAATGGGCAACAGTTGTTGAAAATGCTAATGCATGACCATGAGAAAAACCTTCGTTTGAAAAAACATATGATAATGCATGGCCTAAAGTGGTAGAAGAATTTCCAAAACCTAAACCAGAAAGCATGGAACCATAGGCTAATTTTGATAAATTATTAGTTAATATTGCATTTTCTAAAATTTCAAAAGATTTCATACACAAAAATTGTGTATATTTATTTGCAAGTTTGCTATCAAATGCTTCACTACATTGAGCACATGCATCAATGGCAGAATTTTTTATTACATTTTCTGGTGCAGAATTTAAAAAGAATGGATCTACGATTGCAACATCAGCTAATAAATTATCATCATGAAAACTAGTTTTTTTTCCATTTATTTTTAAAACAGAAATTCTTGTAACTTCACTTCCACTTCCAAAAGTAGTTGGGATTAAAATTTTAGGTTTTTTCATTTTAAAACCAACATATTTTGCCACATCTAATGAGCTACCTCCACCCAGACCAATAATGAAAGAATAATTTTGAGTAAATTTTGAAAGAATTTTGTCTACAGTATTCATTGAAGGGTTTGCTTCAACAGAATCAAAAATATCAAAATGTTCAATTTTTAAATAATCAAGCCATCCACGTGATTTTGCTCCTTTTGAAGTAATCACTAATGAATTTGATGGAAAAGAAAATTTTTGACAAGAATTAATTCCAAAAATTATTTCTTTAGGTTGACGTATAGTATACAATTGATAATGAAGATTTTCGAATATTCTTTATAAGTAAAACATTTGAGAACCTATAATATCAATGACAAATTGTGAAATTTTAAAAAAAATGATGGAAACAAGGCCAATTGTTAGAGTTGGAGGTGCATATGATGCATTATCTGCAAAATTGGTGGAGACATCAGGATTTGATGCAGTTTGGGCCGGAAGCTTTGCAATTTCAGCAACTCACGCACTCCCAGATGCAAGTATTCTAACCATGACAGATTTTTTAAAGGCAGCTGAAAATATGGTTGACGCATGTAGTATTCCTGTAATAGCAGATTGTGATACAGGTTTTGGAGGTCCACCAAATGTGAGTCATGCAGTAAAAAAATATGAAAAAGCAGGGATTGCAGGGATTAGTATGGAAGATAAAATTTTTCCAAAACAAAACAGTCTCTTAAAAAATTCAAAACAAGAATTGTTATCTGAAAAAGATTTTGTTGCAAAAATTATAGCAGCAAGAGAATCAAAAAAAGATGAAAATTTTATGATTATTGCTCGAACAGAAGCTCTAATTGCTGAAAAAGGAATGAATGAGGCCATTAAAAGAGCAAATGCATACGAAGATGCTGGAGCAGATGCAATTTTAGTTCATTCAAAAAAAAATACTCCTAAAGAGATTTTTGAATTTTCTGAAAAATGGCAAGGAAAAATTCCATTAGTGGTAGTTCCTACATCATATCCATCTGTAAAATGTGAGGAATTAGTTTCTAATAATATTAAAATGGTAATTTATGCAAATCAATCATTACGTGCAGCTCATAGTATAATGTCAAAAGTTTTGAAAGAAATTATTCAAAAACAAAGTATAGATAAAATCGATATTGAATTATCTAGTATGGAAGATATTTTTAAACTTCAAGAAATGTATAAAATTAATGATCAAGAAAAAATAATTGAAGATGATTTAAAAAAAATGGGTTATATTAATTGAAAGAAGAAATACAAAGAAATATCTTTAAAATATTATTAAGGAAAGGAATTGAAAATTTTATAGGAGTTCCAGATTCAACAATGAAGTATTTTATTGATGAAGGACTAAAGAAAAATAAAGTTTTAATTGCAACAAGAGAAGAAGAGGCAATTGGGATTGCATCAGGCATGAGTATGTCAGAAAGTAAGTCGTTGGTATTTATGCAAAATGCAGGATTTGCAAATTCACTTAGTACTATTACTTCACTTGTTCAACTATATGAAATTCCAATGATTTTATTAATTGGTTGGAGAGGTTTTCTAAAAAATGATGCACCTGAACATGAAAAAATTGGTAAAATTCAAGAAAAATTGATCAAAGCAATTGGACTTGAATCAAAAGTGATAGATGAAAAAAATTACAAAAAGGTTTGTGATTGGGCAATTTTGAAACTGAAAAAAGGAAAATTAGTAGGATTAATAATTAAGAGGGATTTTCTTGATTAGAAAAGAAGCTGTAGAACTAATTGGTAAAGAAATTGATAATCAACCAATAATTTCTGCAAATGGTTTTTTGAGTAGAGATGTTTTTGAAACAAATGAAAAAGAGAATAATTTTTACATGATCGGTTCTATGGGGTTAGCATCATCAATTGGATTAGGCATAGCATTAAAAAATCCAAAGAAGAAAATTTATGTTTTTGATGGAGATGGTAACATTCTAATGAATTTAGGTTCATTAGTCACAATTGGATCATCTAAACCAAAAAATCTAGTTCATTTTATTTTTGATAATAAAGCTCATGAATCAACAGGAGGTCAACCAACAAATTCTAATGAAATAGAATTACAAAAAATTGCATCACATGCAAAATTAAAAACATTCAAAATTTCAAATAAAAATCAAATAAAAAGAATCATGACTAAAATCAAAAAAGAACCAGGTCCAATTTTTGTGATCGTTAAAATTTGCAAAGGTGGAGTTAAAAGCATCAGAGTGGGTATATCACCACCAAACATTAAAAATAGATTTATGAAGTCATTAAAACAAAAATGAATGTAATTATTATTGCTGCAGGATCTGGTAAAAGAATTAGTGATAGTGTTAAAAACGTACCTAAATCAATGGTAAAAATTAATGGGAAACCCATAATCGAGTATCAATTATCAATTTTAAAAAAAATTGGATTTGAAAAGATCTATGTCATTACAGGTCCATTTCATGAAAAATTTGATGTTGATGGAGTTAATTATATCAAAGATCAAAATTATGCTAATCATGATATTTTAGGAAGTTTAATGGAGGCTAGGAAATTTTTTTATAATAATGTTTTAGTTTTGTATTCAGATATAATTTTTGAAAAAAAAATAATCACACAGATTTTAGATTCTAATGAAGATATTTCAATAGCAATTGATATGAATTGGGAAAAAATGTATGAAGGGAGAACTGAACATCCTAAATCAGAAGCAGAGAATGTTCAATTACATAATTCCAAAAAAATTATCAAAATTAAAAAAAATATAAAAAATAAAAATAACGATGTAGGAGAGTTTTTAGGAATAATGAAATTTTCACCAAAAGGATCTGAACTTTTTGTTAAAAAATATGATGAATTAATTGAATCACATAATGGGATTTTTCATGAAGCATCATCAATCTTAAAGGCATATGTAACAGATATGATTCAAGAATTAATTCAATCAAAAATTGAAATTGAACCTGTTTTGATTTCAGGTAAATGGTGTGAGATAGATACATTACAAGATTTAAAAAATGCAGAAAAAATGTTTTCTAATTAATTATGTTTATTGATCAAATATTGTAATTCTTTCCACAAAACTTTTTCTATATTTTTTCCTGTTCCAAAAATATTTGTATTTTCATTTGGATCTAATTCCAGATGATAAAGTTCTTTGGTATCATTATGTTCATTAAAAATTAATTTCCATTTTGAAGTTCTAATGGATTTTACATTTGGTTCTTTTGGAGGAGATTTTTCATTTAAAGGATTACCTGTTTCAGAAAAAGCATAAAATTCATCAGTTGATTTTCCATTCATTAATGGAGCTAAAGATACACCATCCAAATTTTCAAAATTTTTATCTTGAGAAATATTCAATAATTCAAGAAATGTAGGCATAAAATCTATTGTACGTACTTGTTGTGTTATTTCTTTAGGTTCAAATTCAGGAATTAAAAAATATGTGAATGTTCTAAGAGTATAATCATAACAAAAAGCACCATATGCTCTTTCACCTATTTTTTCACCTACACCAATACCATGATCAGACATTACCAAAATAATGGAATTCTCATTCAGTTTTAATTGATTTATTTTTTTTAATATTATATCCAAATATTTTTCAGCATCATGAAACAGTTTATTATAACGTAATTCATTTTTTTCTTTGTTAGAAAAAAATTCTTCACTAAAATTATCATATACTTTTAAAACTTCATTCATTATTCCAGTATGAATTTTGCTATAATGTAGATAAAGGAAAAAATTCTCATTTTTTTGATGCATTTCTTCTAAAAGATTTTTGTGTCGTTCAACTAGATCATCATTTAATTCATCATGAACTACATAGGAATCAAAACCTTGTTTTGGTATTACTAATTGATTAATTACATCAGCATGAGTATGATAATTATTTTCTTTTAGATATTCAGTAAGTGTTTTAAATTCATCTTTTTTAAATTTAAAAGTAGACCAATAACTATTTGTTCCAGTTCTTGTTCCATAAGATCCACTAAACACTGCATGCATAGCTGCAATTGTATGTGGTCCATAAGTTATAGAATTTGAAAAAAATACGGATTCGGATTTTAATTTATTAAAAAAAGTAGAGTTTTGGGCCCTATCAAGTCTCCCACCATCTATCATTATAATTATTAAATTTTTTTTAGTCATGACAAGAATAATTATTTTTAATATCTAATTTTTCCCATTAGAGTCAAACCATTGCATTGTCTCCGAAATGGCTCTTTCTGTATTTTTCTTTCCAACAACAGATAATTCTCTTTGTGGGTCTCCAGCAATTTTTCCACCTATTCTTAAAATCAAAAGTTTCCCGTTTCCTCTAAAATTATGATTTATGAATGGTTTTACATAAATTGAATCTCCAGGATTGATTATTTCCTTGTAAGTTTTGTAGTTAAATTTCCAATTTAAAGTAACAGATGTTTCACCAATATTGTAAACATATTGATGTGAACCAGATTCTAAATCATAACCAGGATTTTCAAAATTGTTTATCATTACTTCAAAAGCTTTAGAGAATGGTAATGCAGAAGTAGATGCTAATTCAATGAACTCATAAACTTTAGAATTTTCTGGATAAAACCAACTTTTACATTGTTCATGAGTCTTAACAATTACTTTACTTTCAGTTTTATCATTTTGAAGTATATCTCTAATATTGATGGTGAGTGCTTCAGAAATTTTTTGAAGTTCATCAATCGTTGGAGAATCTACTCCTTTTTCAAAATTAATGATTTTTTCAACAGTTAGAGATGTTCGTTTAGATAATTCCTCAATAGATATACTAGAAATTTCTCTATGAAATTTTATTAATGATGCACCTTCATTTTCTTTTGTAGAAAAATCTAGAGCAAATTTAGAACCTAATTCTACAGATAGACCAGATAATTCTTGTTGAACATCACCAGTTAGTTTTCCACCATAAGTCAAAGCAAGAATTAAACCATTTTTGGTATTTTCTTTTCTAGAAGTAAATGTATGAGGAGTAAATGGAGTGATATACATTGAATCACCAGTATTCATTACAGCAATTTTTTTATTTCCAGATTCATCTTTGTAGTAAAAATTAACACCACCAATAAAATAAGTAAATTGATGCATAAAATGTCCATTATTCCATTGTACATCAAAATTTGTAGGATCATTATCTTCAACTGTACATAATTCAAGAATCCATTCAGGTCTAAATGGAGCTACAGTGCTCATAGCTGTATCTCTATATTCATAATATGGTTTTCCAGCCCTATTCATAATTCTACTAGTCTGTTTGGATTCCTCAAAACGCATTATTTTAATTCCTAATGGGCAATCATCTTGAATAATGTAAAAATCTCTAGCATTTATTGGCCAAATTTTTATAGCTTTATTGACTAATTCGGGAGTTATTGGTTGTTTTCCTTCAATAATTAATTGGATTTCATTTAATGGTATATTCAATTCATTTGCAGCATCTTCTGGACGTCTTTTAATATCATTTAAAATTCCAAGAAAATTTTTTCCAGATTTAATTTGATGTGAATTTATGATAGTGTTTTCTTCTTTCTGCATGATTTTTATTTCAAAGTAAGATAATTAGTCTTTTCGGATTTTTTATAATTATTTAAAGAATTTTTAAGATTTTCATATACAAATGATTAATCATAGTAATAAATGAGAGAATAAAACGCAATTCATTGAAATTAATTAAAAATTTTGGGCCCATAGCTACGGGAGATATTATTTCAGGGATAATAGGTAGTATTTTTTGGTTATACCTAGCTTCATTACTAACTGTAAGTAATTATGGTGAAATACAATTTCTAATTAGTATTGCAGGTTTTGGAGTGGGTGTTTCTTTACTTGCACATAGCAATACAATAATTGTATATGAAGTAAAACAACGAGGATTAAGAGGAATTTTATTTTTATTGACTCTAATTATTGGGGCAATAGTATCAGTTATAATTTTTATTTTATACTCTAGATTAGATATTGTATTTCTTACATTTGGAATGATTTGTGGAGAAATGGCACTTGGATACTTGTTAGGGAAAAAATTATTTGTTAGATACAGTATCTTTTTAATTTCACAAAAAGTATTAATGATTTCATTAGCAGTTGGGGCATATTTTTTGATTGGATTTGAAGGAATAATTTATGGAATTGCAATTTCATATATTCCAGTAGCGATAGTAGTTTTCAATAGTTTTAAAGATTCATCATTTGATTTTAGATTGTTAAAAGAAAATTTTGGATTTGTATTTAATAATTATGCAGAGAAATTCATTGTCTTTTCTAGGAAAAATTTTGATAAAATTATCATAATGCCCATACTAGGATTTGAGGTTTTAGGAGAATTTGCACTAGCAATTCAAATATTTTCAATAATGATTCTTTTTGCAAGTATTTCATTCAAATTTTTATTGTTTAATGATGCAGCTGGAAAAAACTCGAAAAAATTTAGTGTCATTGTTTTATTAATTTCAACTGTCATTTCTATTCTAGGAATTACAATTGCTCCAAAGGTCATACCAATATTATTTCCTCAATTCATTAGTGTTATTGAAATTATCCCAATTGTAAGTCTAGCTGTCATACCAAATACTATTGTATTAATTTTATCATCAAAATTCTTAGGGAATGAAAAAAGTAGATTTATTCTTGTAGGAACAATAATTTATGCAGCAATTTATTTAGTATTAATTGTAATTTTAGGACCATCACATGGTATTTTTGGTCTTGGTATGAGTTTTCTAATTAGTTCAGTAATTTATTCTATTTATTTAGCAATAATGTACAAAATACAAAAATTAAATTAGAAAATTAATTAATTTACAAATATCCAAGTTTTTTTAATTCATCTTCAATTATTTTTTCTTCGTCTTTTGAAAACTTTTTTTGTTTGATTTCTATGGAGTCTTTTTTCATTTCTTCAAGAATCTTCTCCATTTGTTTTACTAAAGAAGGGTTTTCAGACGCAATATTGTTTTCTTCTAGAGGATCATTTTTCAAATCAAATAGAGTCACATCTTTTGATGAATCATCTCTTGATCTCCAATATTTGTATTTTGAAGTTCGAATGCCAATAACTTTTCCTAATATCTTTGGATTTTCAAAATTTTTAATTTGTCTTGCACCAGTTTCAATATAAGCTGGGATTTCATCAATTTCATTGTTTGAAAATCTTGGAAGCAAACTTTTTCCATCAACTGGATTATTAAATGGGATTTTTAAAAAATCAGCAATTGTAGGAAAAATATCAACTTGTCTTACCATTTGGGTTATTTTTTTAGGCGATGTAATACCATATCCTGAAAAAATTAAAGGTATTCTTATTGTTTCATCAAATAGATGTTTTCCAGCTCTTCCATCTAAAGCAATTAATTCTCGTTCTGTTAATTTATTCTTCATTGCATTAATTCTTTTTTTTGCTTTGTAATTTTGGTAAGCAAATAAAATTTTAATTCCCAATGGTTCTAATTTTGGAAAAAGTTGTTTCCCTTTCTTCAATATTGGATTTCCTTTTGGTTGTTCATTCCAATTAGAAGTTACTGGAATATAATCCCCATGATCAGAACTAATCACTACAAGTGTTTTAGTCAAATCAATTTTTTCTAAAAATTTCCCAATCCAAAAATCAACAGCAGAAATCATTCTATCTTGAGGAGTTGCTCCATATTTCTTAGAATCAAATTCCGGCGGAAGATAAAATGGAGCATGTAAGTCCATTAAATGAATATAATATAGCCAAGGTTCAGATAATTTATTTTCTAATTTATCTACAATTCTTTTTCCTAATCCACCAAACAATTGAATCCAAGATTCACGTTTACTATAGACATAAGGATCATTTTCAATTAAATTTGAAGTAATATTAAAAAAAAATGAAGAATCAGGAAAAAGTGTATACACATTATATCCACCATCATTTATTATTTTAAAAAAAGTTGGAACTTTTGTATTTTCTGTAAATAATGTAATTCCAGTTTTAAAAGGAAACAGTGAGGTAAACAAACTTCCCAAAGTTGGACCTGTTACATCTGATGAACTGAAAGTTTGTGTAAAACAAACTCCATTATTCATTAATTTATCAAGATTTGGAGTTACTGAACTCTTCTTTTCATCAAATATTCTATCTGCGCGTAAAGAATCAATTGTAATAAATAATACATTTGGCTTCATGATAAAAACTAATTTATTTTAATCATATGATGATTATAAACTATATCTCAAAATATTTTTAAGAAAATTTGAGTATGAATTAAGAAATAATGAAAATGCATGAAGGAGTTATATTTCTTATAAAGACTTGTAAACCAATTGATAACATTAGAAGATTTAGAAAAATTTGACACACAAAAAGTTCATGAAATTTATGATATATGGCCAGATATTTCAAAAAAAAGTTATTTTTCAGATATTAAGGAAATCAATTTAGAAAAATGCTCACATATTGTTTTTGCTGGAATGGGGGGATCAGGGACAATTGGGGACATTTTTTCATCCATTTTATCTAAAACAGATACTCATGTAACTGTTGTAAAGGGTTATCATTTACCACGAACTGTAAATTCAAATTCATTAGTTGTGGTTACAAGTATTTCGGGAAATACAATTGAAACTATTTCCATATTAGAAAATGCTAGAAAAAGTGGAGCAAAAATAATTGCTTTTTCAGATGGAGGTAAAATTCAAGAATTATGTCTCAATTACAACATAGAACATAGAAATATCCCAAAATATCATTCTCCTAGAGCATCATTTACATCATTTCTTTATTCAATGTTACGAGTTTTAAAACCAATAATACCAATTGTTGAATCAGATATTTTAGAATCCATAGACACATTAAAAAAAATTTCAAAAAAAATTAATTCAAATAATTTAACAATTGAAAATCCATCCATACAAATTTCTGAGTGGTTAAAAAATTCTCCAATAATTTATTATCCTTGGGGATTAGAGTCAGCTGCAACGAGATATAAGAATTCTCTTCAAGAAAATGCAAAAACACAAGCAATGATAGAAGATGTTATTGAGGCATCTCATAATGGAATTGTGGGTTGGAGTAGAAAAAATAATTTTCAAGCAATTTTATTAAGAGGAGTAGATGATCAAAAAACAACTATAGAGAGATGGAATATTCTAAAAGAGTTTTTTGAATCAAAAAATATTGAACATATAGAAGTTATTAGTGAAAATGGAAATATCCTTACAAAAATAATTGGTTTGATTTATCTTCTTGATTATTCAAGTATATTTTATGCAATAAAATTAAAAGTTGATCCTTCACCAGTAGATGCAATAGATTTTATAAAAAATAAATTAAATCAACATCAAACTAAATGAGAATAGATAATTTAATCACATATATCAGATAAAGCTTTTTTGAAAAATATGAAAATTCTGATTACAGGGGGAATGGGTTTTATTGGAATGCATTTAGTGAAATATCTTTTGAAAAATGGAAACAAAATAACTATTTTGATAATTTTTCTAATTCTGATAGAAAATTAATTCATTCATTTGAAAATACAAAAGTGGATGTAATTGAAGGAGATATCACAAAAAATGAAGAAATATCAAATGCAATAAAAAATCATGATATTGTTGTTCATTTAGCTGCTAAGATTTCAGTTAATGAATCAATTAAAAATCCTCAAGAAACATTTCATGTTAATGTCGATGGGACTAAAAATGTTTTAGAAGCTTGTAAAAAAAATAATATAAAAAAATTGATTGTTTCATCATCAGCTGCTGTATATGGAGAAGGTTTTCCTGAAACTAAATTAAAGGAAAATATGCATACCAATCCAACATCCCCATATGGAAAAAGTAAATTGAATATGGAGCAAGAGATTGAAAAATATATTTTAAATCATAATAATCTTGATTGTATTATATTACGATTTTTCAATATTTTTGGTTCTGGACAATCATCAACATATGCAGGAGTGATTACTAAGTTCATTGAAAAAATTTCAATGAATAAACCTATAGAGATTTTTGGAGATGGTTTGCAAACCAGAGATTTTGTTTCAATTGATGACGTAGTTAAATCAATTTTTGATGCAATAATTAATGGAAAACAAGGAACTTATAACATTGCCAGTGGTAATACAGTTACAATCAATCAACTTGCAGAATTGATAATGACATTAATTGGAAAAAATACTATAATCAGATACATGCCTGCACGAAAAGGAGATATAAAATTTAGTGCTGCAGATATTTCGCTAGCTGAAAAAGAAATTAAATATGTCCCAAAATTTAGTGTAGAAAAAATTAGAGAGTTAATACAATAATCAAAAAAATTGGATATAATATGAAAGTCAAAATTAATAGAATTTATGAAAAATATAGAAAAGAAAACCATTTTAGCTTGTCTAAAAAAAGGTCATCATGAAAGCAGTGATAACAGCAGCAGGTAAAGGTACTCGACTTTTACCTATGACAAAAGAATTACCAAAGGAGATGATGCCTGTTTTTTCAAATTTGAATGGAAAAAAATCTGTTGTACCATTATTACAGATAATTTTTGAACAATTGTATGAATCTCAAATAAAAGAATATTGTTTTGTGGTAGGAAGAGGAAAGAGATCTATAGAAGATCATTTTACACCAGATAGTTCATTTTTAAAAAATACATCTAGGAAAAATAAGAGTGCAATAATTGATTTTTATAAAAAAATTAAACATTCAGATTTATTTTGGATCAATCAAAATGAACCAAAAGGTTTTGGAGATGCTGTAAGATATTCACAACAATTCATTGGTGAAAATGACTTCATAGTACATGCAGGAGATGTAGCTATAACAAATTCAAAAATACATCCAGTTTTAAGATTAATTGAAGCTGGCAAAGATCCTTCGGTTTCTGCAGTATTATTATTTAGAAAAGTAAATGATCCAGAAAGACATGGAGTTCCAACTTTAGAAAAAATTTCAAATAAAAAATTTATTGTAAAAAAAGTTATAGAAAAACCAAAAAAACCTAGTTCAAATCTAGGATTAATGCCAATATATTATTTTAAACCAAAAATATTTGAGAAACTAAAAAAAATAAAACCAGGAAAAGGGAATGAATTTCAATTAACAGATGCAATTCAACAATTAATTTCAAGTGGCGAAAAAGTTTTAGCTATACCACTTTTAGATAAAGAAAAAGTTCTTGATGTAGGAACTGTGGAATCATATAGAGAATCTCAGATTACATCTTTTAAGTACGCATGATTTTTAATCTCGTTTTTTAAAAAAAGAGTATGAAAATTGGAGTTATTGGTTTAGGATTTGTAGGATTAACATTTGCATCTATTATGGCAAATAAAGGATTTGATGTAAATGGAGTTGATACAGATAATCGAAAAATACACATAATCAAATCTGGGAGAGCCCCATTTTATGAACCAGAATTAGATACTATTTTGAAAAAAGCCATTGGAAAAAAATTTACTCTATCAGGAAAAATAGAAGATATTGTAAAAAATTGTAATTTGATTTTTGTTACAGTAGGGACTCCAATGATGACAAATGGAAGCATAGATCTTAGAATGATTTTGAACGTATGTGAAAAAATTGGTGAAGCATTATTGAAAACTAAAAATATTCCCACAATTATAATTAAAAGTACAGTTATTCCAGGTACAACAGTTAATCAAATTAAAAAAACTTTAGAAAAAAAATCAAGTAAAAATACAGGAAAAGGATTTGAATTAATTACCAATCCTGAATTTCTAAGAGAAGGTAAAGCAATAGAAGATACTCTACATCCCCATATTATTGTCATAGGATCTGATGACAATAAGAAAATAAACCAATTAACAAAATTTTATAAAAAATTTTACGGTTCTAAAATTCCTATCATTTTAACAAACAATACTACAGCTGAGATGATAAAATACGCAAATAATTCATTTCTTGCTACTAAAATAAGTTTTATTAATAATATTGCCAATCTTTGTCAATCTCTTCCTGGTACAAATGTGGATGATGTTGCAAGTGCAATAGGAATAGATCCTAGAATCGGAAAACAATTTCTTAATGCAGGTCCAGGATTTGGTGGTTCTTGTCTACCAAAAGATCTACAAGCTTTGATAAAATTTTCTAAAAATAGAGGTGAAGAATCTATTTTATTAAAAGCAGTACATCAAACAAATAATTATCAAGTTAAAAAGATTTTAAAATTAATTGACAAGTACCTAGGAAGTTTAAAAAATAAAAAAATTACAATTTTAGGACTATCATTTAAAGAAGAAAGTGATGATGTTAGAGAATCTGTTTCAATAAAATTAATTGAGAATCTAATAAAAAAACATGCAATAATAAGAGTTCATGATCCTAAAGCAATTAACAATACAAAAAATATTTTTGGAAGTAAAATTAATTATTTTAATAAAACTGATGATGCATTAAACGGAAGTCAATGTGTAATTTTAATGACACCATGGAAAGAATATACAAAACTTAAGAATTCGAATTTTCAAAAAATGAAAAATAAAATAATAATTGATACAAAACGAATTTTAAAGTTTAAAAAAAATAATTTAACTTACATAGGATTTGGTATTGGAAAAGAAATTTCATGAAAAAATACTTAATTCATGGTAAGTTTTCAAAGGAGTATTAAAATGTCAAAACTTTCTCTATATTCAATATTTCATGGTAACTTAAATTATTCATCAATATCTCCTAAAATTTATGATAAAATTATTGATTCATGTTACTGGCCAATTTTAGATTTAATTAAAGAATTTAATTTCAAAACAGGAATAGAATTTCCCCTAAATACAATATTAAAAATAGAAAAAATAGACTCACTATACATAGAGGAATTAAAAAAATTAACAGATAGGAAAGAAATTGAGATAATTGGATCAGGGAAAGAACAAACTGTTTTTCCTTTAATTCCAATGGATGTTAATTTTCTTAATTTAGAAATCGGGAAAGAAGAGATGGAGAAAATATTTTCAACTAAAATAGATTCAGCATTTGTTAATGAGCAATTGTTTAGTTCAAGTCTATCATCACTTTATTTAAAAACAGGTTTTAAAAATTTAATTACTATTTGGGAATGGGCAAGTAAAATTTCTTCATTAGATAATGAACAGAAATTTAGACCTAGAAAAATTAAATCAGATATAGGAGAATTAAACATTATATGGAATAGCTATATCTCATATCAAAAATTTCAAAGATATGTAAATGGTGAAATTGAAAAAGATGATTTTTTTAATTATATTATAGGAAATAGGCACAAAATCAATTCTTGTTTTCCATTTTATGGTTCAGATATGGAGATTTTTGGATATAAAAATCCAGTATTAGGGTTAGAAGGGACTGGAAAAGAAATTGAAAGATTTAGAGAAATACTAGAAAAGATTGATAATGATGAAAATCTAGAATTTATTTTACCATCAGAAGTGGTAAAGAAATTTCCACCTAACGAAGAAATAGATCTTAAATCTGCAAGATTTGCAATTCTTGGAAAGAAACAAGACAAATTCACAGTTACAAGATGGGCAACATGTGGAAGAGACAATAGTAAAAATAATTTATTGTGTTATAAAGCATTAAAAAAAATTAGGACAATTTACGCAATTGATAAAAATGAAAATAAACGAAAGCAGTTTATTTCACAATTATGTGACTGTTGGGCAAGTGATTTTAGAACACATACTGTTGAAGAAAAATCAAAAATATTTAATCACATGATAAGTGTATTAAATCAAAAATTAGATAATGAGATAACGAACATAAGATCAATAATCAAAAAAGAAAAAGGTGAATTAATAATATTTAATCCCAATAATCAAAATTGGAAAAATTTACCATTCGAAATAAATTTAAGATTTAAACCAAATAAAATTAAACATAATTTTGATATATATTCAGAAAATCAAAAAATTGTTTCACAAATTGAAAATATACAAAAATATAGAGATGGAAGTTTAAGAAGTATTAAATTAATTCTTGAACCATTTGTAAATTCACAAAAATTCTTAAAATTAAAATTAGTTGAAAATGAAAATGAGATCCCAAACGAAGTAAAAGGGCATAAAAATTCTATTAAAACAAAAAATGTTGAATTGGGATTATTAGATAAAAAAGGTGCAACAATTTCTGAGTTAAAATTTATGCAGATTTATCCAAATTCATTATTAGGATTTATTGAACATGGTACTTTTGAAGATACAAAATTTTCTCCTGACTTTTACTCAGGCCATACTATTACTTTTAATAGAAATAATGAGAAGATCACTGACTTATCTAAAGTAAAAATAGTCTCACATGAACAAAAAAGCCCAATTAGGAAGATTTTATCAGCAGAAATTAATCTTCCAATAGGACATCTTTCCAAAAAATACTATATTTATGAAAACCATCCAAGGGTAGATATTGAATTAATTTTTGATTTGAAAGATTTCAAACCTGCTAGCTTTAGAACAACAATTATGACATTTTCACCATTATCGTTTGATAGAGATTCTCTAAATTATTCCACTCACAATGGAGGTAAATTCACATCCCATAAAATTGCTGGAGATGAAATAAATCAAGATGAATCAACGGATCCTAGATTAACAAGTAATGGATGTTTAGGATCTACTGAAGGAATTTTTGATTTTGGGGATAAAGAAAAAGGGGTTACTATATTTACAGATAAATCAAAACAATATTCAGTGCCTTTATTAAAATACCAGGATGTAGAAAATGAAAAATTCTTTTTTAGAATAAGTAATTCTATTTCAGAATTAGATGATACAACAATGACTCAATGGAAAGGTAGAAAGGAAATTAAATTTTCTATTTTAGGTAGAAAAGGAAACGAGATTAAAGAAAATGAAGAAAAATGTAGTATGATGTTTTTAGAATTATTATGTGTATCAAATAATGAAGATATCATAGTAGAGGAAAAATAATGGATACGGTAATAGTTACAGGATCTGCAGGATTTATTGGTTCTCATTTAGTTGAAAGACTTCTCAAAGAAAAATACAAAGTAATAGGAATTGATTGTTTAACAGATTATTATCCAATTGAAATTAAAAAATATAATCTGGAAGAACTTAAAAATGAAAATTTTACATTTTTTGAACAGGATATCACAGAAATGGATCTTATACCAATTTTTAATAAAAGTAAGTTTTTGATTCATGTAGCTGCACAACCAGGTGTAAGAGCAAGTTGGGGAAATCAATTTGAAATATATGTAAAAGACAATATTCTAGCTACACAAAAAATTTTAGAATCTGCTAAAGAATCTAAATCTTTTAAAAAAATCGTTATGGCCTCCTCCTCTTCTATTTATGGTGAGCAAGAAGGTATAATGATAGAAGATATTACTGTTCCAAAACCAAATTCACCATATGGGGCAACAAAACTAGCCTCAGAAAACCTTGGATTGATATATTCATCAAATTATGATCTTCCAATTACATCATTACGATATTTTACAGTTTATGGCCCTAGACAAAGACCAGATATGGCGTTTTTCAGATTTATCAAAGCTAATTTGTTAGGAGAAGAAATGACGATTTTTGGGGACGGTAATCAAATCAGAGATTTTACATTTATTTCAGATATAGTAGATGCCAATCTAAATTGTATGAAATCAAAGATACATGGTAATGTTTTGAATATAGGCGGAGGAAAAACGTATTCAGTAATAGATGTACTAAACAAAATTGAAATTATTACTGGTAAAAAAAATAAATTAATTTTTGCTGAAAAACAAAAAGGAGATGTAAGAAGAACAGAAGCATGTATAGATAAAGCTATAGAAGTCATTTCCTACTCTCCCAAAATTTCATTAGATGAAGGACTTGAAAAGCAGATTTCATGGATAAAAGATAATTTAGGAAATAAATAGAATAATAATATGGAAAATACAACTCCTTTTTTTATCATTTCAAGTGGACGTTCTGGTACACAAATGATGGCAAAAATTTTTGATAGTTTTCAAAACATTGAGATGCATCATGAATATATGGTAAATATCATTCAGCCAATATCCACTCAATATTACATGGGGATGATTTCAAAAAAAATAGTGTGTGAAGAATTGGTTAAAACATATAAGAATTCTATTTATTATTCAGAGAAAGAGGTATGGGGAGATTCATCAAACAAATTATCTTGGATAATTGAATGTTTGAATGAGGTATTTCCAGATGCAAAATTTATCCATTTAGTCAGAGATGGAAGAAAAGTAGTTAGTTCATTTTATAATAAATTAAGTGATGAGTGTTATGATGATAAAAGTGTTAAAATATTAAATAATTGGATTAATCAGCCTGAAAAGTATCCCAAACCACCTCCAGAAAAAAAATTTTGGTGGAATATTCCAATAAAAAAGGAAGAGGAAAAATTAAATTTTGAAAAATATAATCAGTTTGAAAGAATTTGTTTTCATTGGAAGGAAGTAAATTCAAACATTTTAAAAAATCTAGAAAAAATACCTGAGAATAGAAAGAGATTTTATAAATTAGAAGATTTAGTTTCTGATTCAAAATTTTTAAAAAATCTTTTAGAATTTCTGAATCTTGAATTTGATGAAACAAAATTTGAATTATTAAAAAAACCATACAATGTCAATATACCAAAAGACTTTCAATTAGATGATAAACAAAAAGATGAATTTTTTAAAATTGCAGGATCAATGATGAAAACATTAGGTTATAATTCAAAAAAAGAATATTCTCTAAACTATAATGGAGATAATTCAATAAAATTTAACTAAATGATTACAATGGAATGTGATTTATGCTCTGGAGACAAATTAGAAGTAAGATATAAAGTCCCAACTACTCGTAGAAATTTATCAATTTATGTATGTAAAAATTGTGGTTTAGTTCAAAGTTTTCCAAAAATTGATCATGTTAAAGATAATAACATTGCCATTTCGGGCGATGCCGATTGGGGGAATATTAGATATGGTAAAGGATTTGTTTCAAAAAAGGCCATTATCAAATTATCAGAAACCATTGATTTGAAAAAAATTCATAATTGCCTAGATATAGGCTCAAACAGAGGTTCATTTGTAATTGGATTAAGTAATATTTCTCCAAAGATGGAATTTATTGCAATTGAACCAGATACGAGAATTATCAATGAATATGATAATAAACCAAAAATCAAGATAATAAATGATAGATTTGAAAATGTTGAACTTGAAAAAAATATGTTTGATTTAGTTTATTGTAGTCATACCTTAGAACACTTAAAATCTCCAAGACAAAGCATAAAAAAGATTTTTGAAGTAATGAAACCAGATGGAATTCTATACTTAGAAGTTCCAAATTTAGATAAAATTAATCAATTAAATCTCATAGAAGAATGGTTTATTGACAAACATCTATATCATTTTTCACCAGAACTGCTTGAAAAATATATTTTGATAGAAAATTTTCAAATAATTAATAAAAATTCAAATGATGATTTGAATATTATAATAATTGCAAAAAAATTAAAAAATAATAATTTAAAAATTGAACTTGAAAACTATACAGAATATAAAAAAAATATTAACATAATTGAAGATTATAAAAATACATTAAAAACAAATCAATTAAAATTAAAAAAAATTGGAGAACATATCAATAAATTATCAAAAGAAAATAAAATGATGATTTGGGGTGCTGGAAGAATTTTAGATAGATTAGTGAAATTAGGGAATTTAGAACTTCATTCGATTAATGGATTAATTGATAAATTTCTTTCAAAATATGTAGATGAAATTCATGGTCTAGTTCTTAAAAATCCCCACGAAATTAATTGGGGAAAACAAGACATAGTACTTATTTCATCACGGGAATATTTTGAAGAAATAAAAAAGGAAGTTATGAAATATAATAATAAATTGAAAATCATTGGGCTAAATGATTTACTTTTAGAATTCAATTAATTTTTGTCAAAGTGGAGAAGTTGTAATTTTTATCAAATCTCGTGCACGGATTGCATTGAATTTAGCCTCATCATGAGTTTCTCCTTTTGCCATAACTACTCCAATTCGTGCTACATTATTTGTTGCCTTGGGGATTTCTGTGCCTAACGAAATATCTTTATCAATAATAACTGATGTAACTCCAGGAGATTTTTTAGCTTCTTCAATCCCTTCAACTTTGGTTATCATTCCGGGTTCAGGCATAATATATCGTTGAGAACAACCCAGATTAAATTTTGGAGTAAAGTCATTTTCATTTATTGGATCTCCACATGTCATTTGTAAAAGAGGTTTTAGAATATTTACACCAGTAGATATAGGAACTTGGTGAGTTGCAAATCTGCCACCACTTGTTCTAGATGCCATTTCAATTACTATAGGGATATTATTATGAATTAATAAATCACCTTTTGCAACACCAAAATCTAATCCAAGAGAAGAAATAGATTTTTCAATGATTTCAATAGTTTTAGATTTTAATTTATTGTTAATTTTTGTTGGCATGTCTCCACCATCTTCTACAAAATATGGGAAATACTTTTCCATTTTTTCATAATTTCGATCAGAAAAACCAGTTGTAAACATTTTATTGTTGTGTATTACTGTTTCTGAGCTAATTTGGTGTCCTTGCAAATATTCTTCAATTAAAATAATTTTTTCTTTTTTACAATATGACAAAGATTCAAAAAAATATTTTTCAAGTTCTAATTCATTGTTAATTAAAATTACACCTCGTGAACCAGCATTATCAACGGGTTTTATCACAACAGGATATAGAATATCTTTTGCAATTTTTTTTGCTTCAAGAATATTATTTGTTGCTCCAAAAGTAACACATGTGATTTTATTTTTTTTAAATATTTCAAGTCTTTTTAATTTATTTGTAGAATTTATTGCAGCCTCAGGTTTTATTCCTTTTAATCCTAATTTTTCAGCTACTTCAGCTACAACATTAGATAATTCTATAGCGTGAACAAATATTCCATCTACAGAAATATTCTTTACTTCTTTTAATATATCAGAAGTTGATGTAATATCGCAATTAAGAAAAATATCAGCAAATTTTTTTCCTATTGCATTTTTATTTGAATCTAGTACGCATGTTTTATAGCCTAATTCTTGAGCTAAATGAAGTACATGTGCTTGTTCAGAACCAGCTCCAAGAAAAATAATCGTTTTCATAAAATTCTCAAGAAAAAACTAATCCACCATTAACATTATAAGTTTGTCCAGTAATGTATGAAGATTCATCAGATGATAAAAAGACTGCAAGATTTGACACATCTGAAGGATGTCCTGAACGCTTTAACAAAACTTTACTAAGAATTTCTTTTCCAGTCTTAGATTTTACTACATTTTTTGACATTTCTGTGTCAATAATTCCTGGTGCAATGTTATTGACTGTGATATTATAATCAGCACCAAATCTTGAAAGACAATGACCTAATGATATTAAACCTGCTTTAGAAACAGCATAATGAACTGTTCTTGGCCCACCATATTGACCACTAACAGATGAAATATTGATAATTCTTCCAAAATTTTGTTTTTTCATGATCGGAAAAATTTGTTGAGATAGTAAAAAAGGACCTTTAAGATTGGTGTTTAAAATAACATCCCAATCTTTTTCTTTGATTTTTTCAAAATCAGTAGGTTTGTTAATTCCAGCATTATTTATCAAAATATCAATTCGATCATATTTTTTTAGTATTTTTTTGACTGTGTTTGTAACACTTGTTTTAGATGATACATCTAATTTAACAACCATAGAATTATCAAGTTTTTCTGAAATATCTTTTGCAAGTTTGTAATTATTTTTGTAGGTTAAAATTACCTTTGCACCTTCCAATGAAAATTTTTCTGCAATAGACTTACCAATACCCCTACTTGAACCAGAAATTAATGCTATTTTATTTTCAAGTTTCATTTATTTTACATCATTTAACTTCATAAATATCCTTATCGATGATAAAGATATTAGGAAAGTGATTTGAATCGGAATAATGAAAAATTCAGATATAGATATTCAAAAATTGTATTTATCGGCAAATGAAATTAGGGAAGATGTTGTAGATATGTTGAAGTTTGCTAGTTCTGGACATTTAGGTGGTTCATTTTCAGAAGCAGAGATTTTATCAGTATTATTCAATAATGAATTAAAATTAGATCCTAGTAATCCACTATGGGTAAATCGAGATCGTTTTATACTTTCTAAAGGTCATGCATGCCCAGGTTTGTATTCTATTTTAGCTCAAAAAAAATTTTTTTCTAAAAGAGAATTTAAAAATTTAAGACAAATCAATAGTTTACTTCAAGGTCATCCAGAAAGAATAACACCGGGTATTGAACATATTGCAGGATTTTTGGGTCAAGGATTGTCTGCAGGGTGTGGAATGGCATTAGGATTTAAGAGAAATAAACAAGCAAACAGAGTTTATGTTTTGATTGGGGATGGAGATAATTTAGAAGGTCAGACATGGGAAGCAGCAAGATTTGCATCACATCATAAATTAGATAATCTTTTAGCTATTTTTGATCATAATAATATTTTAAGTGATACAAGTACAGATGAAGTGCTTTCAATAAAAAATCCAGAAAAACAATGGGCATCTTTTGGTTGGAATGTAATCAAAATAGATGGTCACAATATTTTTGAAATACTAAAAAGTGTAAAAATTTCTAAAGAGAGTAAGGGCTCACCTACAATAATAATAGCTAATACTAAAAAAGGTCATGGTGTTAGTATTTGGGAGAATTCTGGAAAATCACATGGGAGTTGGGGGCCATCAGATAATGAATATAGTATAGCAAAAAAAGAGTTAGAGGGTTCTAAAAAGAGGATTTTAAGTAATGATTTTCTTAAATCTACTAATATTGATATTATGAAGCCAATGATTGAAATAAAAAAAAATGTTTTGAAAAATGAACAAAATCAAGATTTTGATGAATATAGATTTGAAATAGGACAAAAAATCTCTCTTCGAAATGCATTTGGTATGGCTACATCAAACTTGGCAAAAAAATATCAAAATTTTGATCTTTTTGATGGAGATGTAAAAGGTGGAACGATGACTAGTATTTTTGAGCAACATTTTCCAAATAGATTCATTCAATGTGGCATAGCAGAACAAAATATGACATCTGCTGCTGTTGGATATTATTTAGCTACAGAAAGAATTCCAATTGTTACAACATATGCTGTTTTTACCTCAATGCTTACCGCAGCACAATTTAGAAATGGTGTTGCTATGCAAAAATTACCTATCATAGTAGTGTCAAGTCATGTTGGATTAGATACAGGTCCAGATGGACCTACACATCAAGCAATTGAAGACATGGCAATTTTTTCAAGTTATCCAGGAGTTCAGGTTTTAAGTCCATGTGATGCAAATAGAGTTCAAGCAGTATTTGAGTCTGCGTTAATTAGTAAGAAACCTACCTATATGAGAACGGGTAGAAGTCAGGTTCCTGTAATATATCCACCAAATATCAAATATGAGATTGGGAAAGATACAGTATTAGTAGAAGGTACAGATGTCTCAATTTTTGCTACAGGGATTATGGTTCATAGAGCACTTAAAGCAGAAAAAATATTATTAGAAAATGGAATAAAATCTGAAATTATTGACATTACTTCAATTAATCCATTAGATAAAGATGCAATTTTAAAATCAGTCAAAAAAACAAATTGTGCAATTACTGCAGAAGATCATTATATAAAAAATGGACTTTCAGCAGCAATTAATCAACTTATCTCAAATGAATATCCTGTAAAAATTAAAAACATAGGAATAAAAAAATATGCGGAATCAGGAGATCCAGAACAACTTGCAAAAAAATACAATATTTTTGAAACAGATATCATACATGCAGTAAAAGAATTAATAAAAACAAAATAAATAATTGAAAAATATTATTTATTATGTAATTTAATGATACAAAATAATTTGAAAGGTTATTCGTTCATTTTTTTGCATAAACAGTAATTTCTCTACCAATTCCTTTTTCAGCAAAATAAGAATACAAATCACGTTTTAATGAATTGTTTTGTGAACTCAACAACAAAGATTCAAAATTCATTCTCATAGAATGTATCTTTTTCCCAATTTTGTTATTTTCTAGATAATTTAATCCAAATAATAGAAATAATTCTAATGGAAATGAAGCTTCAGAAAGAAATGGTTTGAATTTAGTTTTTTTCAATAAACTTTCAAGTGATACTCGTGAAAAATAATTAATGTGTTGAGAAGGTACAACCCAATAAGGCTTTTTGTTAAGTTCTTTTGTTATTATTTTTTGTAAAACGTTAAAATCATTTGGAACTGTAAAACAAATAATGCCATTTGAATTAAGAAGACGATAACAGTCTTTACATGTTTGAATAGGATCACGAATGTGTTCTAAAAAGAATTTTGCGTGAATTACATCAAATTTTTCTTTATTTGTTTTCACAAAGGATTCAAAGGTAGATTCGACAATCGGGATATCATTTGAACGTGCATATGCTGCCGCAGTTGAAGAGGGTTCAATTCCAAGAACATTGAATTTTCTCTTTTTGGCTCTATGAAGGAAAAAGCCTCCACCGCAGCCAATATCTAAAATTTTTTTATTCTTTTTTTTAATTTTTTTATTAAATATGTCTAATTTATCATCAAATGTAGTATTCCAATATTCATTTTCTGATTCATCTTTCTTAAGGTAATGTGGTTTAAGTTTTTGATAGAATTTATGAGAATACATTTTTTCTAAATCTTCTAATTTTGGGATGGGTTTAGTGTGAGAAAATCCACAATTAGTACAATCAATTACAGATTTATTTCCTTGTTTCCAAATGATTTTTCCTTTATGTTTTAACATTATATCACTGTTCAATATCAGCTAATTATATTATGATTTGTATTTAATATAGAACAGATAATTTTTGAAGAAGTAGATAATTTTTTTTAGTGTTAACTGTAAAGTTATATTTCAAAAAAATAAATTAAAGTAAATTGAAAAATGTAGCTATTATTCAAGCTAGAATGGGATCCAAAAGATTACCAGGTAAAGTAATGATGAAATTGGATGGGGAAAACCCTGCAATCTATTATGTAATAAAGCAACTACAATCAAGTAAATTTTTAGATGAAATAATTGTTGCAACAAGTATTTTGAATAGAGATGATCCTATTGAAAAATTTGTGACAAAAATGAACGTACCAGTTTTTAGAGGAGACGAAGAAAATTGTTTAGATAGATACTATACTTGTGCAAAAAAATTTAATGCGGATATAATTGTCAGAATACCTGCAGATAAGCCATTAATTGATCCTTGTTTAGTAGATGATGCTATTTCAAAATTCAGTAAAAATAAATATGATTATGTAAGTAATTGGCTTTCAAAAAATGTTCCTAGTGGAACTGAAGTTGAAGCTATGACTTTTGATGCATTAAAAAAAACATGGGAAAATGTTACAAAATTAAATCATAAAGAACATGTTACTCAATACATATATGAAAATCCTGAAGAATTTAAGATTCTATCAATAAAATATGAAAAATATCCTTTAGATCTTAAATATGCACTAGATACAAAAGAAGACTATGAATTAATTAAATCAATTATTAAAAAAATTAAGAAGAGACCGATATTAACAGAAGATATAATCAAAATTTTAAAAAATGACTAACAATATTATGATTGTGAAATGTTTTACCAAAAGCAGAAAAAGATTATAATTTTTTTATTGATTTAGCTACACGTAATGGCCCTAAACCATCAATTTGTAGGCAAGCTTGTTTCATATTTTTTAATTCTTTTTTATTATCCATTAAATTTAATACATTTTTAATAACTTTATCATAATTAATTTTATCATATTTTCCAACATATGAAATCCAACCATATTTTGCTACAAGTTTTGCAGAATCCTCATTTTCATTACTGTGAGATATTACAAATAATGGAAGACAACATATTGCAGATTCATAAACTGTAATTCCAAATGTAACTATTCCCATAGTTGTTTTACTCATTAGTGATACTAATGAAGTGGAATTCTTTAGTATGTGAAATCGTTTATCGTTATTTATTATTTTTAGAAGTTGTTGTTCATTTTCATTGTATTTACCTAAAACAATAGTCAAATCAAAGAGAGTATTGTTTTTTAGAAATGAAGTAATAATTTTTTGAGTAATATTGTACTTATCAGAACTGCCCATACTAATTAAGATGGAATTATTTTTTTTTCTAACAGGTTTTGGTGGGATCTTAATTCCATGTAACACATATTGTGCACCTACAACAGAATTTTTTGGGTATTGTTTTTTAGGATCTTTTAAAGATGAAAAAATTGCAAGATCGGCATAATTTGAGTAATAAGTATTATCAATCATAATAATTTTAATTTTTTTATTTAAATTAGCAATCAATTTGCCAATGGATTTTCTCTTAGAATCAATCACAAATTTTGAACAATGTTCTTTTCTTAAAATTTCATTTACTTGTTGGGTTTCATTTTTTTTGCTTATAAAAAAAACAGTAAAACCTTCCGATAATAGATTTTCATAAACTTGTGTGAATTGAGTTAGAAAAATACAAGAAACTTTAAGTTTTTTTAAATTTTTGGCTATGATTTTACATCTATTAACATGACCCATTCCAAGTGCCTTACTACCATCTACACGAAAAGCAATTTTCATAGTAAATCTAAATTTTCAATAATAATAAAATCTCTTATTACAACAATCAAAATTTAGGAACAAGTTTATTTTTTACAAGCAGGTTTTTTATTTGAGATACTGTCAGGAATGTGGATTGTGACGATGAATATGTATCAAATTTTAAAAGTTTAGAATTTGGATACAGCTTTCGCACTTTTGGAAAAGTTTCATAATTAGGTGGTAATAAAACATACAATCCATTACTCTCAATTGAAAATGGGGCCTCGTATTTATTTAACAAAAGTTCATCTTTTTTCTCACCCATTCTAATTAGAATTTTTTTTATTTTGAATGGTTTTTCGGATATTTCTTGTAATGCTTGAACAAGATCTTTTAATAAATAGGACTTAAGTTTTGGAATGAAAATGTCTGAACCTTTTGCAAGTTTAAGTGCTGAAAGAATTAATTCAAGAGATTCATCAATTGTAATGTTAAACCTAGTCATCGTATCATCTGTAACTGTAATTGCATGGTTATTTTGAATTTGTTGAATGAATTTTGGCACCACAGAACCATTGCTTCCTAAAACATTTCCATATCTCACACATGTGAATATGGTATTTTTACTACCTTTAAAATAATTTGCAGCAACAAACAATTTTTCCATAGCTAGTTTTGTTGCACCATATAGATTATTTGGGGAAACAGATTTATCAGTACTGACTCCTAAACAAATTTCTACTTCCTCATCCATACACACATCAATAACATTTTGTGAACCATCAATGTTTGTTTTAATAAATTCAAATGGATTGTATTCAGCAATGGGTACACGTTTGAGTGCAGCTGTATGAATTACAATATCTACATCTTTCATTGCGCGCCTAAGTCTTTCTTTATCTCGTATATCCCCAATAAAAAATCTTAATCGTTTATCATGAAAGTGCTCTTGCATAATTTCTTGCTTACTTTCATCTCTTGAAAAAATTCGGATATTTTTTGGATCATATGATAATAATTTTCTAGTAAGTGCCTGACCAAGAAACCCACTACCACCCGTAATTAAGATAATTTTATTTTTAAACAATTTATCTCCATCTTATTAATAGTATAAAAATTAATGGATTATGACTAAAAAGAACATTGTAAAAAATTCATTTCTTATATTAGGTTGATTTTTAATTTTATGTAATTGGCCATAAATGTAATAGCAGAAATTGGTTCTAATTGGGAAGGGGATCTAGATTTAGCAAAAGATCACATAAAAAAATCAAAGGAAAGTGGAGCAAATTTTGTAAAATTTCAAATGTGGAAAGCAGAAGATCTCTATGAATTAAATCATCCACAGTGGGAGATGATAAAAAAATCAGAATTAACCCAAGAAATTGCAAAGGAATTAAAAAAATATGCTGATGAAATTGGCATCAAATGGTTTTGTAGTGTATTTAATCCTCATGCAGTAGATTTCTTGGAAACTTTAGACGTTCCACTCTACAAAATAGCATCTAGAACTTCAACATTGAATGATAAATTTGCTCAAGAAACAATTAAAAAAGTGGGTCAAACAAAAAAAATGACTTTTGTAAGTACTGGAGAAGGAGGAGATATTGAAAAAATTTCAAAAAATTTTAATCCAGAAGTTATTAAATTTACTTATTGTGTTTCAAAATATCCTACAGAGGATATGGATATTGATTGGAATAGCATTGTAAATTATGACTTTTTTTCAGATCATACAAATGGTATTACAATTCCTTTAGTTTATGCAACATTAAGAAAAATGAAAACAGATGCAGATATATTTATTGAAAAACATATAAAATTTGAGGGATCTCAAGGTCCAGATTCAATTTTTGCAATAACATATGAGGAATTAAAACAATTAACACACCATCTCAAAAGAATTGAAACATTAAGTTTTTCAAAAAAGGTGAAATTATAATTTCATTATTAAATACTAGATTTAAGGAAATAAAATATGATTAAACTTTTTTCTCCTGTAATAACTCATCAGGAAATAAAGGGTGTTGTTAAAACTTTGAAAAAGGGTTTTTGGGCATCAGGTGCAGGAACTGGAAATGTACAGAAATTTGAGGATTTATTTAAAAAATATACTAATTCACGAGAGTGTGTTGCAGTAGACAGCGGAACTGCGGCATTACACTTAGCATTGAATGTTCTAGATATTAGTAAAAAAGAGGTTTTAGTTCCATCGTTAACATTTATCTCCACAGTAAATGCTATCAGATACAATAATGGAATTCCAGTTTTTGTAGATGTTAAACCAGAGACATTATGTATGGATCCAAAAGATCTTGAAAAAAAAATTAGTAAAAAGTCAAAGGTGATTTTACCAGTACATTTTGGAGGATTGTCATGTGATATGAATTCCATTAAGAAGATAGCATTGAAAAACAATCTTTTTGTTGTTGAAGATGCAGCTCATGCCTGTGGAACTCAATATAATAAAAAGAAAATTGGTTCGATAAGTAATTTAACTTGTTTTAGTTTTCATCCAGTAAAAAATTTAGCAATGCCAAAAGGAGGAGCAATTACTCTAAATTTAAAGAATAAAACTTTGAAAAACAGATTAAATTCACTAAGATGGTGTGGAATAAGTGAGAGAAAAGGTCCATTTTATAATATTACAGAATTAGGATACAATTACTACATGGATGAGATTTCAGCAATAATTGGAATAGAACAACTAAAAAAAATTAATAAATTAAATCATAAAAGATTTGAAATTGCTAAAAAATATCACAAAGAAATTAAATGCTCAGAAAAAATGCCGATCAATAATGAGTGTAGTTATCACTTGTATTGGATATTAGTCAAAAATAGAAATGAATTTTTGAAAAATATGAATAAAAAAGGCATAGAGATAGGAACACATTATTTGCCAGCTCATAAAATGAAATTATATCATTCTAATGTAAAACTTAGTGTAACAGAAAGAATATGTAGCCAAATTGTTACAATTCCAATTCACCCAATGCTATCAAACAAAGAGATAGAATATATCATTAAGAGTATAAATGAATTTTTAGAGAAATAAATTAAATTATTTATTTGTACGATTTTAGAATTTTTGCTAAGGTTTTGGAAGAATTACTGGTATAATTCAAATACTTTGATATAAAACCTTCAGCATTACGTAATAATTCTTTTTGAAATTTTTCATCAAATAATATTTTCTGTAAATTATCTTCTAGATTACAATCATTCAACAATGAAAGAACAGCATTATTTTTTACATGATTGTATTTTGGAATTTCTTTTTCAAAATAAATATTCATTGTGGGTTTACCTAAAATCATAGATTCTAGAATCATTGTTGTAGTTCCAGGTTCTGGTGAAATCACCATTACAATATCAGCTGAATTTACAACATCAATGACTGAATTTGATAAATAAATTGGAATGTTTTCATCGATTTCTTTGATTAATGATTTTATTTCTTCATTATGTTTTAGTGGAAAAGGATGTAGTTTGACAATAAGTTTCACATCATCAAATTTTTTAATAATAGAAATTGTTTTTGTTAAAAATTCATTGAATTTTAGTTTTAATTCAGTAGTAGATAATCCACCCATTTCACTAATAGGATTTGGTGCCAAAAGCAAAATTTTTTCTTTATTATTTTCTTTTTTCATTCTTGAGGAAAAATAATTATCATGTCTAGGACTTCCTGAAACTATGATTCTGTTAGGATCAAGTCCATAGTTATCAATCAAATATTTTTTTTTTGTTTCACTCCAAACAGCAATTTTATCTTTAAATGTATCATAGTTAGAAAGAACATCAAATCTCTTCATAAATGAAACAGAGTCATTTTTATCATTAAACCCATGTTCTAACAGAATTGATGGGAATCTATTTTTGTTAAACTCAAGAAATGTTTTTTCTGTTTCACCTATTTCATTAAGAGAAACAATACAAGAAATATCCACACAATTAAAAAATTTCTTTACACTAGTAATTAATTTCATATAGTAAAATAATCGTTCAGAATAAACTTGAATAAGATGCTCCTTCATTACATTCCAGAAGCTTATATCCTCAAATTGAAAGTAGTTGTTGAAAAAATCTGAATTATTCCACAATTCATTAATTTTTACAGATAGTTTTTCATATGATTGAGAAATTTCATTAAGTTCTTGTTCATTTAAAATTTCTTCTAATTGTAAAATTTTACAATTAGAATTACGAACAACACCCAATGAATTTTTACTCCAAATAGCAGGACGTCTTTGATTTACTAATATGATATTTCCATCAAAATGTTTTAACTCATCAAAAAGATTTGAAAATGATTGTGGATTAAATTCAATAAAAACGATAGATTTTTTGTCAGAATTAAGATCAAACTTTAAACGAAAAAAATAATTAAGTGTTGTTTCCATAAAATTTTTTATTTTAAGGTATTTTTTTCGGGATAAATTAAATTCAAAATTTAATTTTCCAAAATTATATTTTATAGGAATTGTATCCCATAGGAATTTTTTAGTAATTGAATTATGGAAAAAAACGGATTCAATTTTTTTTTCATTGATAATAGATTTAATGGTTGTTGAAAACAAAGTTGTTGAAAAAATTTTTGATGGTTTTTCTTTTTCAATTATTCGTTTAATTAAAACAAAATTAATTAATTTGGGTAAAAATAATGTATTAAATTCATTTGAATCTAATAATTTTAATAAATTTACATTTTCAAATTCATAATTAGTTGAGTGTAATTTTGAATGCCAAGAGCTAAATTTAATTATTTTATCAAATATTTCCATTCTTTCTTTTTGATTAAGAAAATTCTCTGCCATTTCATGGAAAATTTTTTTTGATTCAAGTTTTTGATGAGTATCTATATCAAAGGAGAAAATTTTTGAATTTTTATCTTCAAAAAGATTTTGAGGAATGATATCAACATCTGAAACATCACCAATTAAAACAATATTAGAAACCAAGATTACTTATCATGTAATTTTGTAAATTATTTAATTATACGTTTATAATTGATCTTATATACTTGAATTAAAAAAATTATTTTTAAATTATCAAATTTTTATAAAATTTCTTTTAATTCTATTATTAGACAATTTCTCATAGGCAGATTTTGTAAAACCAACAATGGTATACCCATTAGGTTCATAAATTAAATCAATAATTCGAAATTTCTCATTTAGATTTAAAGAGTCATAACACGATAATGATAAATCTGTATTTAGTATTTTAGAAATATTTGTTTGAGGTATGGATAATTTTTTGTCAGGTTTTACACTAGAATCAAAAAGCAGACCTTGAGTATTTTGAGTGATCCCAAAAATTGCATATCCATAAAGTCCAGATTTTTTGAATAAATTTTCTATATCATTACAATCATACAGGAATTCATTTGCATGTAAGAGGGAATCAACGATTAAAGCATCTTCTTCTTCTTTACTTTTAAAATTTAAATTCCAACCATAATCAAATTTATTTAAACCAAGATCTCGTACTAATTTAATTCCCAAATCATAATTTAATTTTTCTTTATTAAGCAACAAAGAAATCATTTCTTTATTTAACATTCTTTTATGGCCACCTAATTTTCCATACAAATAAAGAAAAATCATTCCATCGTCTTTCAATGTTTTAGTTAGTATTTGTAATCCGATACTAGGATTTGAAAGATGGTGTAATACTCCCATACATAAAATAATTTCAAATTTTCCCAGGTCTTCAACCCCACTCATTATATCATGTTTTTGAAATGTTACATTTTTGATATTTTTGGATTTTTTTAATTCATTGGCTATCTCTAATGATTTTTCAGAAATATCAATTCCAAGAAAATTACATTTCTTAAAAAAGTCTGCAACATTTGTAATTCTGTGACCACTACCTGAACCAGCATCCAAAATATTTTTATCTTCAAATATAATTTTGCTTTCTAATTCAAAAATGCGTAAAAGATTCAACAATTCGTTTGTTTCAGAAATATCAGTAGATGGTGATGGGTAGGGGTATTTTTTATACATATTTTCAACTTTTTGAGTAATCAAATTATCTTCAGTCATGGAAAAAATTCCTCATCAACATTAAAAGAATTTTTTCATCACATATTTAATAAATCATTATTTGATAGTAATCAAATGGAGTCAATTCAGGATTTTATTAAAATTAATGATTTGGAAAAATCTACAAATAATATTTGTGAGTTTATTAAAGATGAAATTTCCAATAAATTTCAAAAAAAAGGTGCAATTATAGGATTAAGTGGAGGAATTGATTCTGCAGTTACCGCTGCACTTTGCACAAAATCTTTAGGTTCAGAAAAAATTTTAGGGTTAATAATGCCTGAAAAGGAATCAGATTCTGATAGTAAGGTATTAGCAAAAAAAGTTGCTGAAAAATATAATTTTGAAACAGAAACAATTGATATTACTCAAATTTTAGATTCTTTTGGAGTTTACAATATTAAAGAACAAGTAGTAAAAAATAAATTTCCAGAATTTAATCTTAAATGTAAATACAGAGTTGTAGTTCCACCAAAATCAAAAAATAGTATCGGCATACCATTTTTAGAAGTTCTTGATGAAGATAATGAACTTCATAAATTAAAAATTTCTTCTTCTGAATTTCTTACCTTAACTGCTGCAACATCAATTAAACACAGAGTTAGAATGACAACACTATATTTTCATGGAGAAAAAAACAATTTTTCTGTAATTGGTACTACAAACAAATCAGAATACAAACAAGGGTATTTTGTTAAATATGGTGATGGCGGTTCCGACATAGAACCATTAGTAAATATCTATAAATCTCAAATTTATCAATTAGGTAAATTTTTAAAAATTCCAGAAGAAATTTTGGGAAAAGATGCATCTCCAGATGTTTGGAGTTATTCAACAAGTGACGAAGAATTTTTTTATAGTGTACCTTATGATGTAGTAGATTTAATTTTATATGCACGTGAAAATGAATTGTCAGTAAAAGATGTAAAAAATATTTCAAATTTATCTATAGAAAACATTGAAAGCTTATTTCAAATTCAAAATATAAAACAAATTAAAAGTCAACATATGAGAGAAATGCCGCATAGTTGGACACCTAATTTTACTTAATAGATAATAATCACATACAGTGTAAAAAATTTAGAAATTCATATGGAAAAAATCAGTTTAAAAAATAACAAGAATGAGTCTACTCCATTAGTGAGTATAATTATTCTTAATTATAATGCTGGGAATTTACTACTAGATTGTGTTAGTTCTATTATGAAATCAAGTTATATCAATTTTGAAATAATTCTTGTAGATAATATTTCAGAAGATAATAGTCACATACAGTGTAAAGAAAAATTTCCCACTATCAAATTAATAAAAAATTCTGAAAATTTAGGATATTGTGAAGGAAATAATGTGGGATTAAGAGCAGCCAATGGGAAATTCATTGTAGTTTTAAATCCAGATACAATTGTTGAACCTTGTTGGTTGGAAGAATTGTTAAAAGCCTATCAACACAATGGGAAGGGACTTTATCAACCAAAATTTTTGGCAACAACTGATCATTCTATGTTATTAAGTACTGGAAATATGATACAAATTTTTGGTTTTGGATTTTCTCGTTCTAAAGGAGACATGGATAAGAAACAATTTGAAAAATTTGAAAAAATTGATTATGCTTCTGGAACATGCCTCTTTACATCAAAAGAAGTTTTGGATAAAATTGGATTATTTGATCCTTTTTTATTTGCGTTTCATGACGATTTAGAATTATGTTGGCGTGCTGCTATAAATAAAATAAATTCATTTTATGTTCCAAAATCAATTGTGTATCATCCTATTGAAGGAACGAGTTTCAAATGGAGTCCCATGAAATTTAAATTAATGGAAAGAAATAGAAAATACTGTTTACTTACACTTTATGATCGTCAAACATTTTTCAAAATGTTTCCGTCATTGTTATTAGTAGATATTGCAATATTTTTTTTCTATCTATCAAAAGGATTAATAAAAATGAAAATTTTAGCAGATATTGAAATTTTGAAAAATTTTAAAACAATAAATAAAAAATATGCTAAAAATCAAAAAATCAAAAATGTTTTAGATAAAGAAATTATTGTCAATCTTAAAAATGAAGTCAATGTTCCATCATGGGTAGTTAATAGTAAAATTAATCAGCTTTTCAATGGTTTTCTAAATGTATTATCAAAAATTACAAGGAGTGTTTTTTAATATTCATTCATATTTTCCGATATAACAACTGCGACGGCTGTGTGTTTTTCATGAGTAACAGATACAATAAAATTGTAAGAGTCGTTACTTCGTAAAGAAACTATTGGTTGAGAATCCATATGATCTGTTAAGATATCTAGAAAATCAATTTTTTCATTTATTGATTTTATGACTGATTCTTTTATTGCAAATTTTGCTGCAAATGATTGTGATGAATTTTTATGATTTAAACAATATTTTATTTCAGAATCATGAAAAATTTTTTTATAAAAAATTTCATTTTCTTTATAGGGTTTTTCAGAAAATCGTGAAATATCTATTATGTCTATGCCAATTCTAATTTTTTCTAGCACATAAAAAATATCGAGAAGGTTTATTTATTATCTATTGATTTTCGCAAATATATTGAGTAATGAAGAAAATGTAAAGAATTCTATAAAAAATATTTTTTTTGAGGTATTTCCAAACTTAGTTGAAACAGATTTTTCATGGGAAAAAGAACAAAAAGATTATGAAAATTGGGATTCATTTGCTCAATTGAATTTAATTACTTTTGTAGAATCAAAATTTGATATCACATTTACTTTAGAAGAGTCAATTGATATTAAATCTGCAAATGGTCTTCTCAAGTGTGTTCAATCTTACTTAAAATGAGTGTTATAGATTTTCTCAAAAATAATGTAGAAAAGTATCCTACAAAAACTGCTATTATTGATGATCAAAGAAGTATTTCGTTTAATGAACTTTTTGAAGAAGTGAAGAATTTTTCTGATTCTATTTCATTTTTAGATGAAAAAAATGTAATTACCGTAGTGGCAGAAAATTCAATTTCATGTATTGTTGCATATCTAGGAATAATAAATTCAGGCAAAATAGTTCATTTGGTTCCACATGAAATTTCTGAAGATAATTTATCTAATCAGATAAAAATTTCTAATTCAGCAGCTATTATTTCTACTTCATCAATAAAAAAAAGTTATTCAAACTATAAATCAATAAAGATTCCCATTTTTGAGTTCAAAGAGATTTTATCTAATCAGAATAAAAAATCAAATAAATCAAAAGAAAATGAATTTGCATATTTGATATTTACTTCAGGAACAACATCTGAACCTAAGGGGGTATCTATTTCTCATTCAATGGTAAAATTTACTACAAAAAATATTATTAAAATTTTAAAATATTCTGATACAGATATTGATCTTTTACCTTTACCACTACATCATTCTTTTGGATTAGGTTGTGTTCATTCTTCGTTGTATGTAGGTTCAACACTTGTTTTATTAAAAAATGTAAGTGATTTAGAACAAATATTAGAATCATTAAAAAAATATAATATTACAACTTTTGCAGCAATTCCAGCCACATTAACAAAACTCTTAAAATTTGACAGAAATACTTTGGAAAAATATTTTTCAAATATTCGATTGATTATTACTAATAGTACTACGATTCCAAAGAAAACAGTAGAAAATTTTAAGATTATTTTAAAAAATGGTCATTTGGCAACATATTATGGTCTAACAGAGGCTTCTCGTTCAACATTTATGATATTTGAAAAAAATAATGGGAGAGAAGAATCAGTTGGAAAAACTGCACCCCAAGTAAAGATCAAAATTGTAAATGAAGATCAAAATAATTCAAAGATTGGAAAAATTTGGATTAAAGGAGAAAATGTAATTAAAAATTATTGGTACAATACAGAAGCAGATAAAAACATAGTTGATGGATGGTTACAAACAGGAGATATGGGTTATTTTGATGATCAGAATTATCTTTTTCTAAAAGGGCGTAATGATGAAATTATCAATATAGGAGGTGAAAAAGTGACACCATTTGAAATTGAAGAAATTGTTAAGGAGATTTCAGGAATTGAAGATGCAGCAGTATTTGGAATAGAACATGAAATTTTTGGTCAAGTCATCAAACTTAATGTAGTACGAAGAAAGGACTCCAATTTAGATAAATCTCAAATTTTGAGTTATTGTATAAAAAATCTTGAAAAGTTCAAAGTTCCATCTAAAATTGATTTTGTTGAGAAAATCCCTAAAACAGATTACGGAAAAGTTAAACGTTTTATGCTAAAATAACTATAGACATTATGACTAATTCTAATAATTTTAAGGAAAATGAAGAAGAACTGATGGATTATTATGGATATAAGGGAACTAGGGGAAGAATAAAAATTAGAATGAAATTTTTAAAGAGTTGGATTTTTCATGTTTTTGCATATTCATCACCCTTACCATCATGGACAATTAAATTTCAACGTATCAGAGGAGTAAAAATTGGGGAGAATTGTCATATATCTCCTTACGTGTTAATTGATTTGTTACATCCAGAACAAATCAAAATTGAGGATAATGTTACAATTAGTTCCAATTCGATGATTTTTGCACATGTAAATCCTTCTGCAAATGAATATCTAAAAAAACATGGGTATCCTAGGACGATAAAACCAGTGACAATCAAAAAAGGGGCTGTGATTAGTGTAGGATGTATTGTTATTGCGGGGGTTACTGTTGGAGAAAATTCAATTATTGGAGCTGGAAGTGTAGTGACTCAGGATATTCCAGACCATTGTATTGCAGTTGGAAATCCAGCAAGAGTTGTAAAAAAAATTAATTAAAGCAAAACATCATTCTTGAGAGAATTGAAAAATAAAACACATTTATCATATTTTATTTATTAAGATTTATGAGTTTTATTTTTAAAAAATTATCAATTCCAGAAGTAATTCTTGTTGAACCACAAATATATTCAGATAACAGAGGCTATTTCTTTGAGAGTTTTAAAGAGATTGAGTTCATTTCAAATGGAATGACAAAATTTATTCAAGATAATTTTTCACATTCAACTCACCAGGTAATTCGAGGTTTACACTATCAAAAAAATCCAAAATCTCAAGCTAAGCTAGTTACTGTATTAAATGGAGAAATTTTTGATGTGGCTGTAGATATCAGGAAAAATTCTCCAACATATGGAAAATGGGTGGCAGAAATTCTATCTAGAAATAATCATAAATCATTATTCATTCCTGAAGGATTTGCTCATGGATTTTGTGTTTTAACTAAAGATGCAGATGTACTTTATAAAATAAGTAAGGAGTACTCTATAAAAGATGAACTAGGCATAATTTGGAATGATCCAACAATAAACATTACATGGCCTATTGAAAAGCCAATCATTTCAAAGAAGGATAAAAAACTACCATTATTAGAAAATTCAGAAAATAATTTTACATACTAAAATGGATTAACATAAAGTTAAATAATTAATTCCAAATTTCTAATCATGAAAATTTTAGTTTGTGGAGGTGCAGGATTTATCGGTAGTGCATTTATTAGAAATTATTTAAAAAATAATCCTAATGATGAAATAGTAAATCTAGATTCACTTACTATTGGATCTAATTTACATAATCTCAAAGAAATTAAACAAAATAATAATTATCAATTTATCAAAGATGATATCAAAAATCAAAATACAGTAAATAAATTAGTCAATGATGTAGATACTGTAGTTAATTTTGCAGCAGAATCTCATGTTGATAGAAGTATTGCAAATCCAAAACCATTCATTGATACTAACATAGTTGGAACATATAATTTGTTAGAAGCTTCAAAAAATTTTGATAAATTGTTTATTCATATTTCAACTGATGAGGTTTACGGAGATGCAGAAGGTTCAGAATCATTTACAGAAAAATCTTTGATGAATCCAAGTAATCCATATTCAGCTACTAAAGCATCAGCAGATCATTTAGTTGCTGCATATCATAGAACTTATGGAATAAAATGTATCACAACTAGATGTACGAATAACTTTGGACCATTTCAATTTCCAGAAAAATTGATTCCTAAAACAATAATTAGAGCCAAAAAAAATCTTAAAATTCCATTATATGGAAATGGGGAACAAATTAGAAGTTGGATTTATGTTAATGATCACGTACAAGCAATAGAAGATTTAATTTTTCATGGAATTTCAGGTGAAAAATATAATATCACAGCATGGAATGAGATAACAAATAAAACAATTGTAGAAAAAATTCTTGATTTCTTAGGGAAATCTAATGACTTGATAGAAAATGTTGGAGATAGACCTGGTCATGATAAAAGATATTCCATAGATGCTTCAAAAATTCAAAAGGCAATAAATTGGAAACCAGTTTATGAATTTGAACAATCTCTAAAATCCACAGTCGAATGGTATGAAAAAAATCAATCTTGGTGGGAACCATTAGTAGATGAAAAGTCTCTCCATCCACAACCATGGACTTTAAAATAAAAATGACTAAATTTTTAGTGACTGGTTCTACAGGACTTGTTGGAAGACAAATAGTAAAAGATCTTTTAGAGAGAAATTTTGAAGTTTATTCTTGTTATAATAAAACAAAACCTGAATTTGGGCATATATTACATTTAGATCTGACAAATAAAGAAAAAATTATTGATACTGTACAGAGTATAAAACCTGATATAGTCATACATTTAGGAGCAATGACAGATGTAGACTTGTGTGAAACACAAAAGGAATTAGCAGTGTTAATCAATACTAAAGCTACTGAAATCATATCACAAGAAACAGAAAAACAAAATGCATTTTTTGTTTATATATCAACAGATTATGTTTTTGATGGAAAAAAAGGTATGAAAAATGAAAAAGATGTTCCAAATCCAATAAATTTTTACGGTAAATCAAAACTAGATGGAGAAAATGTTTTGAAAAATTTGTTGTCACCATATGTTATTGTGAGAATAAGTACACCTTTTGGTTTTCATCCTAAAAAGTTAAGTTTTCCATTATGGATAAAAAAAAATCTTGAAGAAAAAAAAGAAATTTCAGTTGTAAATGATCAGTTTACGTCACCAAGTTTTGTCCCAAATATATCAAAAATGATCATTGAAATAATCTCAAAAAAGATTACCGGTATTATTCATTTGACGGGTTCATCTAGAATATCAAGATATGAATTTGCTAAACTTATTGCAAAAAATTTTGGACTGGATGAAAAATTATTAAAATCTGTAAAAATGAATCAAATGAAATGGAATGCACAAAGACCACATGATTCATCTCTAGATGTATCAAAAGCTATGAAAATTTTAGAAAATAAGCCCCAAAAAATTGAAGAAAGTATAAAATATTTTTTAAACTAAAGCTTCTACGTTATATAAAATAAATTTCATTTTATAAATTACATTGTTTAGGAAAAATAACACAAAATTATTTTTTTTCTCTAATCAAATTAACAATTGAGAATAGAATAGTACCAGAAATTAATAAAATCGTACCTAAAATCACGCCACCTATACCAATTAGTGCCATGTTTGTCATAACAACTTTTTCTTCAGAATAAATTTGTAGAGTCCAAGCACCAAAAATTAATCCCACTATAAGAAAAATTAATCCAGTTACACCATAATACAAAAGAGGTCTTTCAATAGCTACGTGTTTTACAGTACTAATAATTACAGATGTGCCGTGAGAAATTGGTTCTTTGGAATGTTTGTTATTTTCATAATCAATTGTAATAGGCACTTCAGTAATTCGCATATTTTTCTTCATAGATTTGATTAGAATTTCCGTAGAGATGCCCATTCCAGATTCAATAAGAGAAATTTCATTTAACATCTTTTTAGAATAAGCTCTAAAACCACTTTGTGAATCGGTAATTTTAGAACCTGTCATAATATTTGTTAATCCTGTAATAGTTTTAATCCCAATTTTTCTATATTTTGGTAATTCTTTTGATTTACCAAGAAATCTAGAACCAATAACAATATCTACTTTGTTTTCAAAAATTGGCTTTAACATAGAATCAATTTCAGAAATTTGGTGTTGTCCATCTGCATCAAATGTAACTAAAACATCACCATCAATTTTTTTAGCCTCATTGAAAATTGTTTTTATGGCAGAACCATATCCTAAGTTTTTTTTATGTTTTACAACAGTAGCTCCCATAGTAGATGCAATTGTTGAAGTCATATCTGATGAACCATCGTCACAAACAAGAACATGTTCATATTTTTCCTTTAACTTTTCTATTATAGGGCCAATTTTTTTTTCTTCATTAAATGCAGGAAGCCCAATTATTACTTTCAAAGTATCATGTTTGATCCTGCTTAATTATTTAATGTTATACAAATTAAGTAGACATAAAGTGGATTTTCCTATTAAATGAAAATATTTTAAGACTAAAACGGCATAATTTTTATTTATTTTATTTATTTTTAAAAAATTAATTTTGAATTAAGATGACAAATCATTCAATACAATTTGTTGGTGTTATTTCAATAATTCATTTTTATAAAAAAGGATTTTTCATGACTAAGAAAAATAATTTTATATCATATTACATATTAAAAATATTTTTCTAAAAAATATAATCAATTATTTTTAGATTAAATTATCATAGAAATATGGAACAAGTAATTTCATAAGAATGAGTTATAAATAAAATGATTTTTAGAATTGATATGAGAATTTTTTCACAGAATATAATAAATTACAATATACCTATACCTGATAAATCAATTCTTCGTATAAATTTAGCCTGGATTAACACATTGGATAATTTGGAATCAATTTTGCAAAAACATGCAAATTCAGATATTTTTTTAGATATGCCCATTGGAAGAACAAAACCACCAAACAACAAATATTCATTTGAGGATTTAGTTACAATTCTTACAAAGAATAAAAATATCAAATACTTTGCAATTTCAAATGTAAATTCATCGTCAGATATTGAGAAATTTATAGAAAAAATCCCAAATCATATATCACTAGTACCTAAAATCGAGAGTCCAGAAGGGGTTAACAATATTAAAGAAATTACAAATGTCTTAACAAATAAAAAAATTATCATGTTAGATCATGATGATCTTTACTCAAATTTAATCAAGAAAAATGAAAAACCTGAAAAATTTAAAGAATATATTACTAGACTTTCAGAATTTTGTGAAAAAAATGACATCATAATGTTAAGAACTATAGGGGTAATTTTCAGTGATGAAGAAACACGAATTACACAATATATGAAATAAAACTATTTATAAAAAAATTAGTTTGAATCTATTGTTTCGATTAACTGTAGAATATATTTTGCTCCAATAATTGCAGAATCACCAACATTGTATACAGTTTTTGAACGAATTGATTTTATTTGCTCCTCAAATTTTTGATTGTTTTTCTCTAAATTTTTTAGAATATTTGTAATTTCTTTTAAATTATCAGGAGAAACTACATAACCAATTTTATTTCTAATAGATATTTCAATAGGCTCTAATGGAATATCATTAACATTTGGGTTTAGATTTTTTTTTGGAACATCAATGAAAATTACTGGACGTTCAAAAACAAATGCATATTCTAAAGAAATTCCAGACCAATCAGATATCATACATAATGAATTATGAAATAAATTGGATGGAATAATACCATCTTCAAGTATAAAATTAGAATAATTTTCAAATTTTTCTTTAATTGATTTCACTAAATCAGTAGTATCATTCAGAATTCTAAAATGTGGTCTTAATAATATTTTAAAATTAGATTTTAATAAATAATCAATCAATTCAATTCCGCATACTTCAAGGAGGTTATTATCACCGTAGGAAGGAACAATTAGTATTAAATTCTTGTTTTCTGATGATGTTTCTGAATAGTTTTTCTTTTCATCAATTAATGTGTCCAACCTTCCAAAACCATATTTAATTAATTTTTTTGGTTTTAATCCATATACTTTTTCAGTTTCTCTAATTTCATTTTCATGATGTTCACCAACACAAAAAATTGTATCATAGTTATCTATAGCTCCTTTCCTCAAGTAGGAATGAATACTAAACATAGAATGAAATACATAGACATAATGAACGGGATGTGTTTTGGATCGTTTAATATGAAATGTTTCCAAATCAGGCATATCCATAATTAGCACTTTAGCTTTTAATGTCAAAAAGAATTTTGTACGTGCAGCACCATCACCGACATAATATGATTTGATTTTTTGATTTTTTGTCGAAAATATTGGATCATTTTTTACAGAAGTAACATAACAAATTGATAAATTCATTTTTTCAGTTAATTCTAAAATTAAGGATTTGAAATGATTCATTGATGCCTTGTTTTCAGCATAAAAAACAATAGAACGTTCATCAAAAGTTAATGACTCAAATTTGCGTAATTCTTTCCAATCTTGTCCTAAATTAAATGACGGTAATCTCAACAAATTAAAGAATATTCTTTTGAATCTAAATCTTTATAGACAAAATATTTTATTCAAATTTTTCTATTTTCTAAATAATTTGAATTTTATTTTTTCCCAATAAACTCTGATGGCCACGCCTACAGCAACAAGTGCACCAAGAATTACCTGTATAAACATACTACCACTACCTGGATCAATATACCCAAATGCATCATGGATTGAAAATCCTCCTAAAAATATTCCAGCTAAAATAGTAAAGATATGTTCAAATTTTGGAAATATGTTATTCAATATTTGTAAAAATTAAATTTAATTTATAAACCTAATACCAAAAATTAGCCATATGAAGATTATCAATTCAGGAATAATTCACCCATACATGTTAGGAATTTTTCCTATTTTTCTAATATTTACTAATAATCTTGCAGAAATTTCTCTAAATTCATTATTACTTCCAATTGTAATAATTTTTGGGACAATATCTATTTCATTATTTATCCTAATCAAAATTTCAAAGAATACTCAAAAAGCTACCCTTACCATATCTTTGCTTCTATTCCTTGTGTTTAGTATTGGATATGTTAGAATGGGACTTGGTGGTTTTGAAATATCTAATTTTGCCCTAGATCAACCCAAGTTTTTAATTGTAATATATTTTTTAATCTTTATTCTTGGGTTGTTTTGTATCTATAAAATAAAAGATTGGTCAAAACCAACACAAATCATAAGTGTTGTATCCATAGTTGTAATAATTTCATTTATTCCAACTATAGTTTTAGATGTCACAGGAAATGAAGTCAATACCAATGATTTCTACATGAAAATAGAATTCAATACTTTAGAAAGACCAAACATTTACTTCATTATTTTAGACGGATATGCAAATGAAAAATCTTTGAAAAATAACTTTGGTTTTAATAATTCAGAATTTCTTAACTATTTAAAAAATCTAGGATTCATAATTCCAGAAAAAAATTTCAGTAATTATGATTCTACTAGAATGAGTATGAATTCTGTTTTAAACATGAATTATCTACATCATCAACAAGGATTCAATGAAGACAACATAATTTTACAAAAATATCTTTTTAGCAATAACGTAGTAATGAAAACTTTTCAAGATAATAACTATAATACAATTTTCATTGATGGAGGTGCCGGAATGAGGGACATGAAGGCAAGTAACAAAATCTTATGTCATCAGACTGATAACAGCTTACTTCAAACTTTAATGGATACAAGTATGTTTACCTATATTGCACAAGGATTTTTTTGGGATAGTTGGGATACTATTAGAACTTGTGGTTATTCAGAATTAGAAAAAATTCAAGAAAATACGAGTGAACCATTTTTTGTTTATGCACATATTAGATCTCCCCATGAACCATTTTTACGAGATGCCAATGGGAATTTGACGCGATATGAAGAAAAAACCGAAGAATTAGATGAAAAAACATCAAATGAGCGATATATCTATCAATTAAAACATACAAATGAAAGAATCAGCAAGATCATTACAAAAATAATTTCATCAGATCCAGAATCTGTCATTATTTTAAGTTCGGATCATGGACAAAATTATTTTCTAAGTGTGCCTCCAACAGATGAAGAGTTAATTCAATTGTTTAGTAATTTTGAGGCATTTTATTTACCTAATATCGATGATTATGAACCATATCAAATCATTACACCAGTGAATGTTTTTAGAAATATTTTCAATGATTATTTTGAAACTGATTTAGAAATATTAGATGATAAAATATTTTTTATGCCTAGAGATGAGTTTAACAATCCAAATGCCATGATGGGTCAAATAGAAATTTCAAATATATTTTTCTCTGAAAACGATTAAAATTAATTAAATGTTAAAATTAGAATTATTACTTAAAATTAATAATATAATTCAAATTGAATTAATAGTATCTAAAAAATAATTTTTTCCTGTATTCTTTGATAGTTAATTATTTAACACAATTAGACAATCAAATATTGTGAAAAAGAAATTTTTATTTTGGATAGATATCGTAATGATTCAATTAGGTTTAGCATATCAATTACAACAAAAACTAGATGATGATTTTTTTGCAATAATAGATACTCCCAATAATCCAAAAAAAATGTTCCAAAATCAAAAAATAGTTAATTTTCAAAAAACATGGTTTTTTCATGATCAAATAAAAAAATCTAATGAAAAACCAGATCTTCAATATTTAGCTGATTTTGAGAATGAATATAATATTGACTTGTGGAAATTGGCAATAAATGAAAGGCATTTTTATAAATTTAATAGATTTTACAAGTTTTCTACCAATGAAATCTTAAAAATATTAGAACAAGAATGTAAATTATTTGAGCATATTTTGGACGAAATAAAGCCAGATTATCTAATTATTAATGAACCACCGTTTCATTATCAAAAATTAATGCTTGAATTATGCAAATCAAAGGGAATTAAGATTTTATGTTCGAGTCTTTCAAGAATTGAATCTAGTACTATAATTGTAGAGAATAATGCTACATTTGATTTACCACGAAATTTGGATTTAATAGAATTTCACGAATCAGATAAATCTAAAAAAGAATCAAATGAAAATAATTCAGATTTTAATAAATTACAAAAAAAATGGGCAAGCGATAAAAAGCATTCAATATTTAACAAAATAAATGCATTAAAAGACTATATTTTGTTTTCAGATTCTAACAATATTCAAACAAATTTTACTTATTATGGAAGAAATAAACTAAAAGTGATTTTTGATACATTGGGATTTTATATTAGACGACAGCGAGGATATCGATATTTACAAAATAATTCAAAAAAAGAGATAGATTTGAATGTGCCATTTGTTTATTTTCCTCTAGGAATAGATGACGATATAACATTACTTCATGAAGCACCTTTTTTTACAAATCAAATTGAGGTTCTTAGACATGTAGCAAAATCCATCCCTATTGATCATAGAATATTTGTTAAAGATCATATTCATGCAGGATTTAGAGGATGGAGGAAAATCAAGGAATATGAAGAAATTAAAGAAATCCCAAATGTTACCTTAATTCATCCTTCATATCCTTCAAAAGAACTTATCAAAAATTGCAATCTTGTTATTACAGTTAGAGGAAGTTCTTCAGTAGAAGCAGCATATGAAAATAAACCTTCAATTATTTTTGATTCTATGCCTCATGATATGTTACCATCTGTCTACAAAGTTGGATCTGTTAAAGAATTACCTGAAATGATAAGAACTGCACTAAATAGTCCAATTGATCCTTCTCACATACAAAAATACGATAAACTTGTAAGAGAAAGAAAAGTGGATTTTGATGGATTGAAGATGGAAATATTAAGAAATAATCAATTTTATTCCGGAAATATACTTTCTGATGTGGAATTTCCAGAAAATAAAGTAAAAGAATTTTTTGAAAACAATAAAGACATGTTTCAAATATTATCAAAAGCACATCTAGAAAAAATTAATTAAATTAGGTATTCATGATAAAAACTAATGAATTCCAAGTGTTTTAAAATCATCAAAAGGAAAAAAGATATTAATTTTCATGATTCCAGAATTTTGTTTAAAACAAATTTAAAAGGTAAAAAATTATGATAAAATATCTTTCTGAAAATGATAGTTTGAAAATTAAACGATTCTATGATAAGGCGTATGGACAAAAACATATTTTGAATAATCCCATTCATCATAAGTGGCAATTTAAAAAAAATCCGTTGAATAAATTAAAGAATAAAACGGTGGTAACTTTTGAAGAATGCGATAAAATTTATTCTCAGATGGGGTTTATTCCAATAGAATTAAAAGTTGACAATTCAATCAAAACTGCACTTTGGCATGTTTCATTTTTTACACTTCCAAGTCATAGAGGAAAAGGAATAGGTACAAAATTAGTCCAATTTACAGAAAAACAAGTAGATTATTCATTAGTTTTGGGTGGAAGTGAAGGTACCAATAAAATCTATGAAAAAATGGGTGGGATTAATTTTGGAAATCTAAATCGTTACATTGCAATTTTAAATAAATCTAATTTAGAAAAATGTCTTAAGAAGAAAATTGAAGAAGAAGAAGTAAAATTTGAAACAAGTAGTTTAGAATTTTATCAAATAAAAAAATTGGATGAAGAATATGAAGAATTTTGGAATAAAGTAAAAAAGCAATACCCGATTACAACAAATCGTACAAAAAATTATTTAAAATGGAGATATTTTGATAATCCATTATTAAACTATAAAATTTTTCTGTTAAAAGAAAAAAAAGAAATAAAAGGATTATTGGTTTTACGTATAGAAGATAACAATTCTGAATTAAAAGCTGGTAGAATTATAGATATACTGGTTTACAAAAAATTTGAAAAACAATTATTACAAGAAATAATTAATTTTTGTAAAAATAAAGTAGATATTTTAGATTTTTTTTGTACAGGAGATTTTTATAAAAATAGTTTATTAACTGAAAAATTTTTTAATGATCCAAATAGTGAACAATGTATTCCCTCTTTGTTCAATCCTATAGATTTTAATAAATTTGGAGGAATTAATTTATTGTTTAAAACAAATCATAAAAATGAAACAAAACAAACAATGAATGATATCAAAAAAATGTATTTTGTAAAGGGGGATTCAGATCAGGATAGAGCAAATTAAATATTTCAAAATAATCTTTGTATTCAAATCAGTAATTCATATATGAGATAATAGATGATTGAAGATATGAAATATTGCAAGAAATGTTTAATGCCAGATACAAGACCTGGAATTAAATTTAATGAACAAATAATTTGTTCAGCTTGCATAAATTTTGAAAAGAGGAAAACAACTGATTGGGATGCTAGATGGGAAGAATTAAAGAAAATTTGTGAAAAATATAGAGGTTGTAACGGAAATGATTATGATTGCGCTATTGCAGTTTCAGGAGGAAAAGATTCTCATTACTTAGTTTATCTTATTAAAGAAAAATTAAAGATGAATCCAGTATTATTAACATCAGGAAATATTGATTGGACAGAAACAGGTAGAGAAAACATTCAGAATATTTCAGATACATTTTCATGTGATGTGATAATGAATATTCCTAACTATAATGTGGCAAGAATTCTTGCAAGGAAAGCTTTTACTGAAATTGGATCTGCAACTTGGTATATTGATGCATTGATGTATGCATTTCCTTTTAGAATGGCCATCAAATTAGGATTAAAACTAATCATACATGGAGAAGATGTGAATTACACCTACGGTGGTAAAAATGATTTTGAAAAGCCATCTTGTTTGGATTTACATGATAATGATGTTGTAAAACCAATGTGGGAAAAATGGTTAGAAAGTGGAGAATTATCAAAAAGTGATCTTAATTCTACAATTCCTCCAACTTTGGATGAATGTAAAGCAGCTGAATTAGAGGGATTATACATGAGTTATTTTGTTCCTTGGGATTCTCATCATAATTATGAAGTATCTAAAAAATGGGGTTTTAGACATTTAGATCATGAACACATACGGGAAGGCACAATAGAAAATTACAATCAAATAGACTCTATAGGATATTTGTTGAATCAATATCTAAAATATCCGAAATTTGCTCATGGTTCTGTTACAGAAATGGCATCAAGATGGATTAGAACAGGTCAGGTTACAAGAGAAGAAATGATTTCAGTGATAAAAGAAAAAGATAAAAAATTAGATCAAGAAATTGTGAAAAAGTTTTGTGAATTTACAAGAATGTCATATAAAGAATTTTTCCAAATTTTAGATAAATGGTATAATCCTGACTTTTTTGAGCAAGATAAAGATGGTGTATGGCATGAAAAATTTGAAGTAGGAATTGGATTAAAATAAAAATTAAGATTTTACTAGAATGGATAAAAGATCATCATTATAAAAATTTGAAAAAATTAGGAGCAAACTTTTAGGTAATTACATTTGATGAATTATCATTGAATATAGCAAAAATCATTATGTATCACTATGTTCGTCCCATTAAAAAAAGTAAATTTCCAGAAATTAAAGGATTGGAAATAGAAAGTTTTCAAAAACAATTATCATATTTTGAAAAAAATTTTAGTATGGGAGGAATAGATTTTATATTGAATTCAATAAATTTAGAACAAAATTCAAAATTAGAAAAAGTAATTTTAACTTTTGATGATGGATTAAAAGATCATTTCAAATATGTCTTTCCAATCTTAAAAGAAAAAAATATTCAAGGATTATTTTTTCCACCTGCAAAACCAATTATTGAAAATAAAGTATTAGATGTTCATAAAATTCAATTTATTCTAGCTTCAGTGAAAGAAAAATCAATACTAGTAAAAGAAATATTTGAAAAAATTAATGAGATGAGAAAAGAATTTGAAATTGAAGATCCTCAAAGTCTATGGAAAAAATTAGCTATTTCTACCAGATTTGATTCTGCAGAAATTATGTTTTTAAAGCGTATATTACAAAGAGAGTTACCAAACAAGATTAAAACAAACATTACAAAGGAATTATTCCAAAAATATGTCTCAAATGATGAAAAAGATTTTTCCAAACAATTGTATTTATCATTTGATGAAATTAATGAGATGAGAGAAAATGGAATGTATTTTAGTTCACATAGTTATTCACATGAATGGTTATCATTTTTATCTCCAGATGAATTAGAACATGAAATTAAAAAAAGTGTAAAATTTGCTAAAAGAATTAATCCAAACATGGAACAAATAATGTGTTATCCATATGGAGATTATGATTCTAATGTAATTGAAAAAATTGAAGAAAATAATTTTAGAGTAGGGCTTACCACAAAAATAGGAAATGCAGAATTAAGAAATAATAATAGATTCCATCTTGAACGATTTGATACCAATGATTTCTTACAATAAGTTAATAACCTAAAAAAAATGTGAATTTATGTGAAAATTTCAGAAGAGCAAATTCAATCATTTGAAGAAAAAGGATTTTTAATATTGGAAAAATTTTTTTCAGAAGCTGAATTAAAAAGATTTGAAAATACTCTTAGAAAAATTATACAAATTCAAATTAAAAAAGCTAGAAAAATGTATTCGGAATTTAATCAAGATTTTAAAGGAAAAGAATTTGATGATGGTGTAATAGAATTAGATAAAATTAATCATCAGTTCATTGCAGATATTTATGATACAATTTATTCTACATCCGCATTTTTAAATTTGGCATCAAAAAAAGAAATCACACAATGTATCAATCAACTCATTAAAAGAGACATAGATGATCCATTATATTTAGATCAATCTAGATGTAGATTAGATTCGCCAAATGATCCAAATAAGAAAAAATGTGGTTGGCATCAAGAAGTTTTTTATTATATTCCAAAAAGTCAATTTGTACAAACTTGGGCACCATTAATTCATGATGCTAAAAAAGAGATGGGAGCAGTAGAAGCATGTATTGGAAGTCACAAACAGATAGCAAAACAGAGCAAAACCAATCCTGAAAATGAAAAATATCAATTCATAGTAGATGAATCAGAGGTAGAAAAATTTCAAAAACATATTATGGAATTGAACCTAGGCAGCTTACTAATTTTTGATTCAAGATTAATTCATAGATCAGGAAATAATGTTTCTAACAAAGTAAGATATTCATTAGTAGGAATAAATCATAATTTAGACAATGAGTTTTTCATTCCACCAAGATTTACTAAAGAAGGGGAAAAAGAAAAATTTCAAGAATTTTATGAATCTACATTTAGTAAATAACAATGAAAATTAAACATCGGAGTCAATAAATTGTTAGATGTGAAATTTAGAACTAAAAAAATGGATATTTCATTTTTAATACTTTTTTTTTCTGCTTTTATAATTCGATTTTATTATTTTCCACATGATTTACCTCTAATTAGTGATGGATTTGCAAATTTTACATATGCAACTTCAATTAATTATTATGGATATTTACCATTAGAGTGGACTCCAGTAAATAATGGATGGCCAATATTTCTTTCATTCTGGTTTTCTATAATCAATCTAGAAAACACATTACAATACATGCAATTACAAAAAATAATTTCCATAGTAGTATCATCATTAATCACAATTCCAGTTTATTTTTTATGTAAACAATATTTTGATAAAAAAATTGCGCTAATAGGAGTTGCGTTAATTGCTTTTGATCCAAGATTAATTTTAAATTCACTGTTAGGAATTACTGATCCGCTTTTTATTTTATTATCAATATCATCATTATTATTTTTTTTAAAATATGAAAGAAAAATGATGGTGTTATCTTTTATTTTAGCATCATCTGCTACAATCATACGTTCAGAAGGAATTTTTCTTTTCTTTACATTAACAATTTTATTTTTTGTAAAGTACAAAATATCAAAAGAAATTTTAAAAACATATGTTCCTTGTTTGATTCTTTTTATGCTAATACTAATTCCGATAATGGATTACCGAATGGATGTTATAGGAACTGATGGAATTTTTCAGAGAGGATCTGTTGGAACAACTCAAATAATTTCAATGGTAAATGAGAATGAAAATGAGAATTCTCCAATTGTTAGTGGGTTAACATTATTTCTGAAATATTTAGGATGGGTTTTGATACCTAATTTTTTGATATTTGTACCATTTGGAATTATTTTATTTTTTAAACGTAGAAAAAAAGGGAATAATTTTATTATAATTTTCCTTATAGTATGTTCTATACCAATTTTATATGCATATTTTCGTCAGGCACAAGATACAAGATACTTGTACCCTTTATTCCCAATTTTTTCATTAATATCGTTATATGCAGTTGAAACATATCTAAAAAAAATTTCAAGAAAAGATTTAATATTATTTTTAATGATTATCGGGATTTTAATTAGTTCAATAACCTTTTATGAATATAAAAAAATAGATTTTGAAAGAGAGAGAGAATTTAATGAAATAGTAAATAGTCTTCCAATTACAGAAGGAGGACTAAACGTTAATCCAACTATCACAAATTATTTAGGATTTTCAGAACTTACAGAAAAATGGCCTTTTGTATTTTATGATGAAACACGTAAAATTAAAATAATTAAAACCAATATTTACAATAATGGACAGATAGAGGAATATCCTAATTTAAACAACTTTATTTTAAATCATAAAGATGATTTAACTCATTTAATTGTAAATGATAACTCAAATCTTCCAGAATTTTTACAAGAAATATATCTTAATGAAGAAAAATTTGAATATTTAGATAAAGTATTTGATTCTAAAGATTTAGGTTTCAGATATCATGTAAAATTATTTGAAATAAATTTTGAGAAATTTGATTCTGATTTAATTGAAAAAACATTATTAAATTAATAATGATAAGTTTGAAATTTAATAAGATGTAAAAATCACATAAATTCTTTGTAGAGTTTAATTACTTTTTTAATTTCAATTTCAGCATTATATTTTTTTAAAATTTCATTTCTTAAATTTTTTCCCAAATTATTTCTTACATCTTCGCTCTTAAGATATTCAATTTGTTTTGATAATTCATCATTGGTTTTACCAACACAAACATAATCATTTTGAAAATCAAGATTACCAACAGGGGTTGTAATAATTGGCATTTGACAAGCTGCTGCTTCAATAAATTTTGTTTTTGAACCTAAATAACATGCATATTCAGGATATGGTGAAAATAACACACTACAACTTCGTAATGTTTCAATATAATTATCAACTTTCCCAACAAATGTTGTGTTTTTAAATTTTAAACCATCTCTAAAATTTTGATCAGTAGGTCCAATGAAAACAAACTCTACATCGTGAAATTTTTTAACTATGAATTTAATTATATCAAATCCAAAGTAATTTAATTTTCCGGGTAAAAATGGGCCAACCAAAGCAATTTTCAATGAATGGCATTCAGTAGGTGAATAATTTTCTGGAAAAACTGCATTTCTTACTAAAGTTGCATTTTGAATATTTTTTACTTTTTCAAGAATATGTTCTCCAGCACAAATAATGTGTTGAGAATTTTGAAAGATTTTTGTTTCTAATTTTTTATAATGATATGATTTTGCTAAAAAAGACCATCTACGTTTTGAATGAAAAGGATATCCATGTTTCATATATGATGAAAAAACATATTCAAGTCCATGTGCATCTGCAATGTATCTATGATTTTCAAGTAATCTTCCACTTAGTTGTTGAGCATGGATTAAATGATTTTGGATTTTTGGGATTTTTGTTTTATCAAATTCATCTATTAATTCAATTTCTGAAAAACCTTTTTTTTTAACTGCATTAAATTCCCATTGAGCCCTGTTACCACTTGCATCAAAACCATCAATTTTACGTTCAGTCACCATGAAAACGTGGGTCATTTTTCTATATTCTCATAATTATGATTAAAACCTTCTTAATATTGAAAAAAGTTAATTTAAAAAATATCTATTTTGTCAATTAAAAAATTATCAATTAATTGATTTTAAAACATATTTGATATAAAAAAATCAATTCAATCTTTATTTATATGAATTATTCAGAGGAGAATTAATGGAAGTAGGATGGGTAAGACGTAGATGGTATGAATTTAGACAAGGACATAGTATTTACCTAATTTTTGTTTTAACTTTTGTTAATTTTATTCTTATTGCATATAGATTGTTAATTGAAAGAGTTGCTATTTTTAAAGATTTGATTCCAGAATTATGGATTTTTGCATTGATGTTTATTTTATTATATGTTCCAACTGCAATCATTATTGGTTTCTGGCATAGACGTACGCAATTAAGAGTTGAAACTACATTAGTAAATCAACAAAATCCTGTTTTAGCAAAAATGATTAGAACACTATTAGATGTACAAACAGGTATAGCATCAGAAGAGGAAATTAAAGAGTTCAGAGAAATGTTAAACAAGATTGAAAAAAATACAAAGGGTTGAAACGTAATTAAGAAAATTTTTTTGAGAAAGCTTTGGGTGGATGGGAGAACAGGTCATTCAACATATCTCATGTTTTTTTTAGCGATCGTGAATTTTATTTTAATTGCATACAATTACTTTATTGAAAGTAATGAAATATTCAATGAATTCATATCAAATTTATGGATATTTGCAGTTATTTTTTTAATATTTTATTTTCCAGTATCACTAATGATTGGAAGATGGCATACAAATACGCAATTAAGTGTAGATGTCACAATGAAAATGAATGAAGATCCAATAATAGCAAAAATGATTAGAACACTATTAGATGTACAAACAGGTATAGCATCAGAAGAGGAAATTAAAGAGTTCAGAGAATCAATGTTAGAAATTGAAAAACAAGGAATTGGTGAATTTTGATACTTGATTTAACTAATTGTGTAGATGGTATTTATGCCTGAAAATACTAAATTTTGTAGATCTTTAAATTAGAAGATAATTTTTGATTAAGAATGAAAGGTATTATTTTACATGGAGGCCATGGAACAAGATTACGACCTCTGACACATACGGGTCCTAAACAATTACTACCAATAGCGAATAAACCAATGTCTCATTATTGTGTAGAAACAATGATCCAAGCTGGAATTATTGAAATTGTATTTATTGTTGGGGGGATTGGTACAGAAAAAGTAAAAGAATATTATGGTGATGGGGGAAAGTTTGGTGCAAAATTTTCTTATATAAATCAAGATTATCCAAAAGGGATAGCTCATGCTATTTCATTATGTAAAGATTTTATTGGTGATGAAAAATTTATTGTTTTTTTAGGTGACAATATTATTAATAAAAATATTAATGAGTATGTTTCTAATTTTCAAAAATCTATTGCATCAGCATCTTTGTTATTATGTGAAGTTGATAATCCTTCTCAATTTGGGATTGCAGAAATTAAAAATAATCAAATTATCAAAATAACTGAGAAACCTAAAAAACCAATTTCAAATCTTGCAGTAACAGGAATTTATTTTTTGACACCACATATTTTTGATGTGATAAAGAAATTAAAACCATCTTGGAGAAATGAATTAGAGATTGCAGATGCTTTACAAATATTAATCGAAGAAGGGAATGAATTGATGTATGAAATAATTACAGATTATTGGAAAGATACTGGAACTCCAAAAGATATCATAGATGCAAATAAAAAAATTCTTGAAAATATGAAAGATTATCAGAAAGTGAAAAACTATGATGGAGTTACATTAAATGGTAAAATTATGATTGGCCAAGAAACTAAAATCACATGTGGTGTCAAGATTATAGGTCCAGTAATTATTGGGAAAAATTGTGTAATTGAAAATAATGCACAACTTTTAGGAAATACTAGTATAGGGAATAATTGTCAAATAGGGGAATGTGTTATTTCTAATTCAATTATTATGTCAAATTGTGTAATTGAGGGAAAAATAGAAATAAAAAATAGTATAATTGGTTCAAATTCTAAAATTATTAAGAATAATGACAACAAGTTCCTCTTGGGAGAAGGTTCTCAAATTTCAATTTAGGAGATAGGAGTGAAATCATAAAATATGATTCTGAAAATGATGAAAAATTGAATCTGCTTGGAATAGATTTTGAAGATTGGTATCATCCACAACTAATAGAGCCATTTGTTTCTAAAGAAAAGAAAAAGCCAGTGATGGTAAAAGGATTAGATAAGATTTTAGACTTATTAAGAAAAAATGATACAAGAGCAACATTTTTTCTTGTAGGTGAATTAGTAGAAACAAATCCAGAAATAATTGATAAAATTCATTCAGAACAACATGAAATAGGATTTCATACTATGACACACACTAGATTAGATTCTGAAAATTATAAATCAAATTTTATAGAAGAATTAAAAAAATTTAATAAAATTACATCTGGAAAATCAATAGGATTTAGAGCGCCAACGTTTTCCCTAAATAAAAAAAGTTCATGGGTTATTGATGAATTAGAAAATAATAATTACAAATATGATAGTAGTATTATTCCTGCAAAAACAAGCATGTATGGGATTCCAGAAGCTCAAAAATCTCCTTACAAAATTACCAGTTCAAGTTTAGATAGAAATGATGAAAATGGAACTTTGATTGAATTCCCATTATTAGTTACAAAATTTTTAGGTAGAACCATACCAGCAGCAGGAGGATTTTATTTGAGAACTCTTCCATTAAGAATAATAAAAAATGCAATAAAAACAAATGAAAGAAAAGAAATACCATCTAGTTTTTACATACATTCTTGGGAATTGACTCCAGAATTTTTTCCTAAGATCAAATTACCTATTAAAAATCAATTTATTACATTTCATAAAATTGGAAAAACATTTTCTAAAATGAATGAATTATTAAAAGAATTTAAATTCACTACGTTTAACTCATGTTTAAAAAAATTAAGTGAATAAAATATTCTTAAACAAAATCATTTTCATTAAAATAATAAGATATATCTTTAATATTCAAACAACACACATATGGAAAAAATTATTTTAACTGAGGTTGTGAATGAAAAAATATCTCAAGAAAAAGAAACAATCTTGGTTTGGTTAGATTTTGGGCCATATCCATATTTTCACCTAGGTGTTATTTCTGAATTATCAAAATTAGGGAAATTTGATTTTGTTGGAATAGTTGCTACAAAACAAGATATGGGTTTTTTTGAAAAACAAGATTTCATTAAATTTAAAGAAATAATTTACTATCCAGACTGTTATATAGGGAAATCAACTTTTAACATTGAAAATCTTAAAAAGATTGAAGAAAATTTTGATTTAAAACTTTGGTTAGATATTTTTGCTGAAAGAAGTTTTTATAAATTTTGGACTAATTTTCATAAATTTACACGTGAAGAAATTTTAGTAATTATAGAAAATTCACTTACATTTTTTAGTGATATATTAGAAAAATTTCAACCAAAAATGATTCTTATGCAACAAGCAGGAGAAGATGTTTCTAATTTACTTTTATATAGACTAGCTAAAAAAATGAGTATTGAAATTTTAATGCCCATGGATATACATTATAAAGATCATATTCACATTTCAAATAATCTAACAAGTAATGAAATTTCAAAGGAATTTGATAAAAAGAAGGAAAATTTAAAGTATACAATAAAAAAATATGATAAAGAATTTTTGAAAAATAAAAACTACGTTGACATTCTGAAAACCATTTCTAGTTTTGATTCTGGAATTAATACATTTTCTCAAAAAATAAATCACTACATCAAAAGATTTTCAAAAAATCCAGAACCAACATATATCAATATTGGAAAAACTAAATACAGAACTTTAAAGCATAGAATTCATAATTATTTTGAATTAAAAAAGAGAGAGAAGTTTTTAGACAATAATTCCATCAATCAAATTGAAGATGATAAGTTTCTGTATTTCCCTCTTCAAAGTGAACCAGAGGCATCAATTCTTGTTAATACACCATTTTATACAAATCAAATCACATTAATTGAAACAATTGCAAAAGCTATTCCCATAAATTCAATTTTGTATGTTAAAGAACATCCTCTTCAAAAAATTAAATTATGGAGATCTATTGATGACTATAAGAAAATTTTAGAAATTCCAAATGTAAAATTACTACATCCAAAAATGAACGCCCAGGAAATATTAGAAAAAAGTCAAGGGGTTATATCTATTTCAGGTGCAACTGGATTTGAAGCATTATTTTATCAAAAACCTGTGATTTTATTTGGTGATGAGCATTATGATAAGCTATCAATGGTCACAAAAATAGAAGTAATTAATGATTTACCGAAAAAAATTAGAAATGTGTTGTTAAACTTCAAATTTGATGAAAGGGAATTTGGGATTTATATGGAAATTTTGAAACAGTTTGCCATACCTGTACCATATTATTCAATATTAAAAGAAGGAGTTACTTTGTCATCTATTCAGAGAAATGGACATGAATTTAGTTTAACAAATTTACATTTTCAAAAATTTTATGAAAAATATGAAGAATATTTTAAATTAATTGCAAATACAATCTTTTCAAAATTTCAGAAAATAGATCAATAATACAGTATTTTCTATAAAACTATCAATTACTTGAAAATTTATTAGATAAACATAAAATCTTCAAATCATGAGTAATATTAAAAATATGAAAGGAAAACTTAATTCAAAAATATTTGATGTTAAAGATAAAGTAATTATTTTAACTGGGAGTGCAGGAAAATTAGGAACAAATTTTGCTCACATTCTGAGTGATGCAGGTTGTAATGTAGTTCTTGTCGATATTGATAAAGGAAAAAATATGAGATTAGCAAATTTAATTTCAAAAAAATACAAAACTAATCCACTTGTATGTACTGTTGACATTACAAAAAAAGAAGAGTTGTTACAAACTAGTAAGCAAATAATTAAAAAATATAGAAAAATTGATGGATTAGTTAATAATGCATTTTATAATCCACGAAAAAATTTAAAAAAATCAGCAACTAGATTTGAAGAATATGATTCTGATTTATGGAATGAGGTAGTTTCAGTAAACTTGACAGGTGTTTTTCTATGTTGTCAAATATTTGGAAAAATCATGGTTGGTCAAAAAATTAAAAGTTCAATTGTGAATATATCATCAATATATGGAATAAATGGTGCAGATCAAAGAATTTATGGGAAAAGTGAATTAAATTCTCCACCTTCATATGCAGCCACAAAAGGTGCAATTGTTAATTTTACAAAATATCTTGCAGCACATTGGAATAGGAAAAATGTTCGTGTAAATACTATGACATTAGGAGGTGTTTTAGATAAATCATATATGGATAAAAAATTTATTGAAAAATATTCCCAAAAAACAATTCTAGGTAGAATGGCAAATGATGATGAATATAATGGTGCATTAATGTTTCTTTTATCTAGTGCGTCATCATACATGACTGGAGCAAATTTAATTTTAGATGGTGGATGGAGTGCATGGTAATTATGAAGGTATTAACTTTTTTTTCATCATCATCTCTGCTATTTTAAATTCTAATTCAGTATCTATCATCAAACCACATTCCATAGGAATTTCAATTGGAAGTGATTTTGGCAATATTGGGGTTTTGTATTTCAAAAATTTGGATACATCATAAACAAAAAGACCATTAAGTTGAAAAACGGTTGGTGCTTCTTGCCTACTATTTGGTCTATTTTTTAATTTTTTTGACAATTTAAGAAATCCATTAAAATTTTTTTCTAATATGTTAAAATATGGATTAAAGTGTTGACGATAAACACCAAAAACTGCATCACATTTCTTATTTTTTAATAAATTGATGGAATTTCTCATGTCACTAATTCTAATAAATGGAACAGTGCAATCACGATTTACAAGTATATCAAACTCATAACCCAAATTTTTTAGTTCATTTATCCCATGAATCATAACATCAGAAAAACCAGTTGAGTCAGTAGCAAGATTTTTTGGTCTCATAAAAGGAACTTCTGCACCAAATTTTTTGGCAATTTTTGCAATGGTATCATCATCTGTAGAAACAACAACATGATCAAAAAGTTTTGAATTTAATGCAGATAGTATGGTATGTGCAATCAAAGGTTTTCCATTAATTAAACGAATATTTTTTTTAGGAACACCTTTTGAACCTCCTCGAGCTCCGATAAAACAAATTATTTTCAAAATTTCTATTTTCTTACTATATTGTATATTAAATAAATTTCTATGATTTTTCATCATCAAAAAAATAATTCTTAAAATATCTTAAAAAAATTGACTGATATTAGTCTAAACGTCTAGTTTTAGATAAGATTAAAAATAGATTTAATCAATTATTGATAATTTATGAACAAAAAAATAGAAGAAAAAAACATCATGAAAGAATTAAAAAATAAATCAATCTTGGTTACAGGAGGAGCTGGGAGTATTGGTTCCGTTTTAGTGAAAAAACTGCTAGAATATCCAATTCAATCAATTAGAGTTTTAGATATTGATGAATACGCTTTAGCAAAACTAAATAAAAAATTAAATGATTCTAGATTACGTATTTTACTTGGAAGTATTTTAGATCAAGAACGTGTTGATATGGCAGGAGATGGAATTGATATTGTTTTTCATCTAGCAGCAATTAAAAATATTGAAATTTCAGAATTTAATCCAATTGAGACTATTGATACTAATGTAAATGGTACTGTAAATATGATTCAGATGTTAATTAAGAAAAAACCAAAAAAATTCATTAATATTAGTACGGATAAAGCAGCTGATGCATCTACACTTTATGGTAATACAAAACAATTAGGAGAAAGATTAACCAGTTGGGCAGGTTTTCATATCAAAGAAACTAAATCATTTACTATCAGATTTGGAAATGTAATTGAATCTCGTGGAAACGTTTTTGAAGTTTGGAATGAGGAAAAGGAAAAAAAGAAACCATTATCAATTACAGATCCTTTAATGAAAAGATATTTTATGAGTATTAAACAAGTGATAGATTTTATGTTAAATGCTTTGTTAAAAGCAAAATCTGGTGATGTATTTATTCCAAAAATGAAAAATTATGAAATAAAAAATTTAGCTGATAAAATATCTAAATCACAAAAAATTGTAGGATTACGTCAAGGAGAAAAATTAGAAGAAATTTTACTAAATACAGATGAAAAAAATAATGCAATTGAAAAAAAAGACATGTGGATAATTAAACCATATGAGAAATAATCATTTAAAAAATTAAAAGAGACCTTTTGCAGCCTCTGCAACATCATCTTCAATTTTTGCTGAGGAATCAGACCAATATGTTTTAACAAATTCTTCTCTCAGTTCTGAGCGTAATTTTTCATCAGTTTCTGCCTTTTTAATTTCTGGCCATCTATTTTTAGGGAATTTAATATACATTGCAAAAACATCTCGCAAGCGAGTCATATCCTTTTTGTCCCATTGTGGCATATTTAACAAACTTTCTCCCGAATTACTTACTGCACAAATAATGTTAGGATCTATGTATCCTTTTTTTACAGCATAATCATGAAGTTCTGTTCCATGAAATGGAACTAATATTGAACAACTTGTATTATCTGAATTAAATCTACGATTTAATTCAATTGTATCAAAAGCTAATTCTCTAGTTTCATCAGGAAAACCTATAATATTATTTACACTAAAAGTAATTCCAAGTTTCTCTATTATTTTTATTTTTTTAACTGCGTCATCATTAGAATAATCACGTTTAACAATATCTCTACGAAATTTTTCATTTCCATGTTCTAATCCAAAAGTAACTCTATCTAGACCTAATTCTTTTAGTCTTCGAAATTTATCTTCTTCAATGGTTTCTATTCTTGTTTGACACCAAAAAGGTAACTTAAATTCAGAATACATATCACAAAATTCATCAAATTCTTTATTGTTCCATGCCAAAAAAGTATCTGCCCAAAAATAGATGTACTCAACATTGTATTTTTTAATATGATTTTCAATTTCCGTTTTAACAAGATTCATAGATTTTTTTCTGAAAAATGACATGCCCTGTAAAAAATCTCCATCGCCATAAAGTCTATTTTGACCTGGAGAATTACAAAAGGAGCAAGTATATGGACATCCACGATGAGTCTCTACAGGTAAAAGTCGGCGAATTTTTCCACCCATTGGTCGATAAAATCGTTTTTCACCAAATAATCCTATATCAGTAACTGTAGGAATTTCATCTATGTCAACCGGACGTGATACACTATTTTTTGTAATTGTTCCATCTTTCTGTCTAATCCATAAATTTGTTACATTAGAATATTCTTCTTCATTTGAAATTGAATTAGCTAAATCGATTATGGCATTTTCTCCTTCGCCAACACATACCATATCTATATTTTTATAACTCATAACAAGATCTGGAGCAAAAGTAGGAAATACTCCACCAAAAAGATTTTTTATATTTTTATGTCGTGTTTGATCAATTAATTTCATTGCACGTAAAAATGTAGTTTCTGTACATGAAACTGCAATAAAATCTGGTTTGAAATTTTCAATGGATGTTTCAAAATCAAGAACAGCTGATCTTGTAGTTTTTTTAAAATGTAAATCATCATCATCTCTTTCCAAAACAGGTCTATTTTCTACTGCTTTAGCTTTAACATCATCTGAATCTTCAAGGGTTATTTCATCATCAAATTTGTAAAATGTTGTATCAAAAAGAGCAGTTTTGTGACCCTCATTTTTAAGAATTTGAGAAAGTGAAGTGATTGAAGGTGGAATCGTACTCATACCACGTTCATTTGGATATAGAAATAAGATTCTACAATCCCTTGAATTTATTTTTCTTTTAACCTTAGATGTCAAAAAAGGATTTTGTTTTTGGATTTCAATTAAATCAGATTCACTGTGATTGGGTAATTTAGTTTCTAAGGTCATTTTTATCATTGAGTCTTATGTCTAATTCTTCCAGTATATTTCCTCATTTATTAACCATTTTCAGTATATGTAATACATAATAGGCAACAAAAAAGGTCTAAAAATATTGAATCAAATTAAAATTAAAGGGAGAATAATAGGTCAAAATGAACCTGTGTTTGTCATAGCAGAAGCTGGAATAAATCATAACGGTTCATTATTAATTGCAAAAAAATTAGTTAATGCTGCTAAGAAGGCAGGTGCTAATTGTTTTAAAATTCAAACTCATATTACTGAAGAAGAAATGACAAAAACAAAAATCCTTCCAGGAAAAATTTCAAAAAAACCGTTATGGGATATTATTAAAAATTGTGAGTTAACAGAAAAAGAAGAGGTAAAGATTAATGAATATTGTAAAGAAAAGAAGATTCTTTTTCTTTCAACCCCGTTTTCAATTCCAGCCGTAGATAGATTAGAAAAAATAGGAATGCCAGCATATAAAATTGGATCAGGTGAATTAACAAATTTACCTTTTCTAAAACACATATCAAAAACTAAGAAACCTGTAATTCTATCTACAGGAATGTCCAATATGGAAGAAATTAAATCAACAGTAAAATTATTTAAAAAATCAAAAATTCCATTAGCAATTCTACAAACAACTTCAGAATATCCATGTAACTATGAGGATGTCAATCTTGGAGTGATTGATAATTATAAAAAATTATTCAATATACCAGTAGGAATTTCAGATCATTCATTAGGGATTTACACTGCATTAGGAGCAGTAGCAAAAGGTGCATCTATTGTTGAAAAACATATAACATTAAATAAAAACATGCCAGGTCCAGATCAAAAATTATCATTAGAACCAAATGAATTATTAGAATTGGTTAAGGGGTGTAAAGCAATTAAACTTGCATTAGGAAATTCTAAAAAAATTCTAAAAAAAGAATTACCCATTTTACGATTTGCAAGAGAATCAGTAGTTACATTAAAAGAAATTACCAAGGGTGAAAAATTTTCTGAAAAAAATTTAACGACAAAAAGACCCAATACTGGTGAAATCCCTGCAAAAAACTTCTATAAAATAATAGGAATGAATGCTGCAAAAAATATTCCAAAAAATACACAATTAAAAAATCGTGATATAATTTGAGGAAAAAAATTTTATTTATAACAGAACGTAGGGCAGATTTTTCAAAATTGCGTTCTGTTATTAATGAAGTTGAAAAATCTAACAAATTTGATTATTTTTTAGTTGTCACAGGAAGTCACCTTTTAAAAAAATACGGATATACAATTAACGAAATAAAAAAGGATGGATTTAAAATTTATAAAAAATTTGACATGTTCTATGAAAATGAAGAAGATTCTTTAGATTCAATGACAATGGCTTTTGGAAGAGCAATAATCAACTTAACAAAAATAATAAAAATATTAAAACCAGATTTAATTTTTGTAGGATTTGATATTGGGGCAAATTTTGCAGCATCAGTGGTAGGTGCCCATATGAATATTCATGTAGCTCATTTAGAGGGAGGAGAAATATCTGGAACTATTGATGAATCAATTAGACATGCAACTTCAAAATTTTCTCATATTCATTTTACTAGTAATAAGAATGCCACAAAAAGACTAATCAAAATGGGTGAATTGCAAAAAAATATTTTTACTGTAGGAAATCCATCTCTCGATGTAATAAAATCTATAAAAATTTTATCAAAAACAAAACTTGAAAAGGAATTCAAAATAGATTTAAAAAAACCATTTGCGTTAATTCTTCAACATACAGTTACAACAGAAATAAATAAAATTGATAAATATTTTTTAGAAACCATTTTAGCTGTAAAAGAATCTAATATTCAATCAATCATAATTGCAGGGAATATTGATGCAGGTTCCAAAAAAATCAAAAAAATAATTGAAAATTCAAAAATCACATATTATGAAAATTTACCATTTATCAAATACATTAGTTTACTATATCATTCATCTGTTATTATAGGAAATTCTAGTAGTGGAATTATGGAAGCACCATTTTTACATATTCCATCAATCAATATAGGTACTCGTCAAGAAGGAAGAGGAAAAATTGAAAGTATAATCAATGTAAAATATGAAAAAAATCAAATAAAAAAAGCAATTCAAAAAGCATTAACAGATAAAAAATTTTTAGAATCAATCAAAAAACAAAAAAATATGCATGGTGATGGAAAAGCAGCAAAAAAAATAATTCAAACTTTGGAAAAGTTGAATCTTAATAATATATCAATTCAAAAAAAATTGGCATATTAAAATAAGCAGAGTTCATTAGAATTTTAATGTCTAAAATACTCATTACAGGCTCAAATGGATTTATTGGAAAACAAATTGTAAAACATTTTAAAAAATCAGAACTTGTATCTGATTTTATTAATTCAAAACGAGTAAACTTACAAAATAATAAAGAAGTGATGAAGATCAACAAGGCAGATATAGTAATTCATCTAGGAGGAAAAACAAAGAAAGGTTTGAATGCAAATGAATATTTTGATAATAACGTATTAGGTACATTAAATATTTTAGAATATTGTATCAAAAAAAAAATCAAAAAAATGATTTTTGTGAGCAGTTATGTTTATGGTAATCCACAATACACTCCAATTGATGAAAAACATTCAATTTCACCTCATAACACATATACAAAAAGTAAATTTCTTGCTGAAGAATTATGTAAATTTTATGCAAAGAATTTCAATCTCAATATTATTATCTTAAGGCCATTCAATATTTTTGGTAAAACATTACCAGAGGGTTTTCTTATATCTAATTTGTTTAAATCAGCTAAAAATAATAAAAAAATTACAATCATAAATAAAAATAGTAAAAGAGATTTTTTACACATAGATGATTTTATAGATGTGATTTTGAAAGTCATAAATATAGATATAAAATTTGAAATTTTTAATGTTGGTTCAGGAAATTCTTATTCATTTATTGAAATAATTAAAAAAATTGAGAAAATTACAGCAAAAAAAATAAATATAGAATTTAAAGATAATAATGAAATTATGATTAAAGATATTACAGCAAATATTTCAAAAATTACAAATAAAATTAAATGGAAACCAAAAATGGAATTTGATGAGGGTTTACAAAAATGCCTATAATATATTAAATTAAAAAATCATGATTATAATAATTTTTCATACAAATTCAAATATTTTTTCCCAATATTTGACCAATCGTATTTTTTAACTTCATCAAAAGCATATTTGGAAAATTTTTCTAATTTAATATGATCATTTACTAAAGATGTTATTTGTTTTAGTAATTCTTCAGGATTTCCTGGTTCGATCAAAATACCAGTTTTATTATTTTCAAATAATTCAATATTTCCACCGATATTAGTAGTAATTACTGGTGTTTTGCATGCCATTGCTTCAAGTAGTGTTGCACTAATTCCTTCAACAAATGAAGGTTGGATCAATATTGTTGAACCTCGAATTAATGGGATTGTTTTTTCTTTAGGTTGGTAACCTAAATAATCAATATTTTTATTATTTTTAACAGAATTAATTACTGCTTCTTCTTCAGGACCAATTCCTAAAATTAATAAATGAATGTCATCAGGTAAATTTTTTGCAGATTCAAGAATTGTAAAAATACCTTTTTCTTTTGATAAACGTCCAACAAAAATTATTTGTTTGTCATATCTAGAATCAATTCCTGTAGGTAAAGAATCAATGTCAATACCATTGGGAATAAAAAATACTTTTGAGCCTAATTTATTATAATATTCAAATGCTTCTTTAGAACCCGCAGTAACAGCATCTGCCCAGTTAAATGCATTTTTTTCAAATCTATTTGAAAAATTAGAATAAGATTTTCCATGAAGTATTTTTATTTGTTCACTATAAACTCCATGAATTGTAAGAATTTTTTTTCCTTTAACATTTTTCATTGCTAATGCACCAATTGGATGTTGTGCATGAACTATATCATAATTTTTCATGAGTTTTGTTTTTAGAAAAGATGAAATTAGAAAGCTAGGATTTTTCAATTTTTTAATAGGTAAAGTAAAAGTATTTTCTGAAGAAATTATATCTACATGATGACCATTTTTTTTCAGAAATTTTATTAGATCTCTAACATGTTGAGCTACACCTCCAATTCCATTTAATGTAGGAGAAATAAGTAAAATTTTCATAAACAAAAATTGAATTTAGAACTTTTAAGGTCTTGGGTTAAAAATAGGCTTACATTGTTGCTTGTGATGCATCATGGAACATTTGACTTTTAGCACAACCAGCAGCTAATTCATCACCAGCACCACGTCTCATTAGTCCTCTATAAAGACAATCTTCTAGTTTAACATCTTCTCTTTGTTCCCATTCCTCAACAGTAACTGAGAATTTCTTTTGGATTCTGTCTCTATACCATTCAGGAATTACATTAAATGCACAAAATGGAACTATTCTAAGGTCTGGTGTAACATAGTGAATATCACATCTTTGTAGTCTTTCCAAATCTTCATTATATTTATCCTGAAAGTGCATCATACCTAAGAATAATCCCTTTACATGCCATGAACCAACTGAATCAAATGATCTTTTCATAAGAATATTTCCAAACATCTTTGCTAAATCTAATCCTGCTGGTTGTTTCTTTGAATCAACAAAACCTTTGAGTTTTCTAACAACTTCTAACATTGTAAAGTATTTGTTTTTACCAGAACGAATTTCTTCTGCTTTGTCTTCAAACAATTCAAGCATTCCTTGAATGTCACAGAATTTTGTTAATGGGACAAATTTCTTTGTATCTGCATCCTCAAAGATGTAAGTTCCTGCACCACAAGCAAAGTGAATCGATAATTCATATTTTGGTTTACTAGAAAATGCTTCAATAACATTTGTTAATGGCATACAACTAGGAACTGGGAACCAATCATCAACAGTAACATCACCGTTTGTTTGTTCTTCAATTCTTTGAATACAATCAGGAACTGTAATTCTATATTTTTCACGTTCTTGTTTTCCCATTCTTCCAGTAAGTGATACTGGTTGAAAGTTTACAGCATGTACTACATCCATGTTCTTTTGTGCATATCTAATTATTCCACCTAATTCATGATCATTAATTGATTTGATTACGGTTGGGACAAATACTACAGTAGTACCAGTTTTTCTACAACTATCAAGTGCATATGGAATCTCCCAATGATTTTTAGGATTTGTTCTAGCAGTTACACCATCAAATGAAAGATACAAGTTGTTACATCCAGCAAGTCTTACTTCACGTGCAGCTTCTGGATCCATTGCATGTCTAATTCCATTAGTGTTCATCTGAATATGATCAACACCTTCTTCTTTCATAATTTTAATAACATCAGCAATATCCTCTCTAAGCATTGGTTCGCCACCAGTAATTTGCATAGAATTTCCAGGGATTGGTCTCTCTGCTCTCAGAGTTTTCATCATTCCTCGAATTTGAGTATGATCTGGTTCATACATGTAAGCACCTTCAAGCCCTTTCTTTACATAAAAGAAACAATACCAACATGTCAAATCACATCTATTAGTTACAATCATGTTTGCAAGTCCACTATGAGACAAGTGATTTGAACATAATCCACAGTTATTTGGACAAGAACATTTGTCAATCATTACATTTGGAGAATGGGCACCTTTTCCATCCATCCAATAAGTACTGAATTTCTTGTACATTTCATAAGAACCAAAGTATAATTCCTCACATTCACCGTGAGTTGGACAAACTTTTGACATGAAGACCTTATTATCTCGCTCAAAAACTTCAGCATCCAAAATCATGTTACAGTCAGGACAAATACTTTGAGTGAAACGAATTGTTGATTTTTTACCCAAATTTTTAGTCGATTGATTAGATATCTGAATCAGTGCCATGCCTACAAAAGAAATTTTTCTGAATTGGTATATAATGCATTTCATACTTGGCCCCAGGGGTAATTTAGTAGGTAGGCATGAGTGATTTAAATAACAAAACTGATCGGTTAGATCGCATGAGTATATCCGATAAAACAAGAAAATCTTTGGAAAAAATTGGTCTAACAAGTTATGAAATCAAAACATTCTCTGTTTTACTCAAAACAGGAGAACAATCAGCATCAGATCTTAGCCAAAAATCAGGAGTGCCATACTCAAAAATTTATGAAGTTTTAGGAACATTGGAAGAAAAAAATTGGATTAGTTCAGACGATTCAAGACCAACAAAATATTTTGCTAAATCACCATCAACAGGATTAGAATATACAAAGCAGAAAATGGAAAATGATTTTCTAAAAAATCAAAGTGTGATTCTAAATGAACTAGTGCCACTC
>Ga0114932_10000197_pt1 | contig 71235 bp, 54 predicted proteins | sample 2SBtaG_2_FD_87286 | JGI IMG/M metagenome (GOLD analysis project Ga0114932, IMG submission 87286) | Deep subsurface microbial communities from Kolumbo volcano to uncover new lineages of life (NeLLi) - 2SBTROV12_ACTIVE470 metaG | ecosystem: Environmental > Aquatic > Marine > Volcanic ...
AGGTAGGACTGATAGCGGGCGTCGGGGATCTCTCCGGCGCCTGCTGCGTTCCGGACCTCGCAGTCTTCTTCGTCGACGTGCATGCAGTCCGTGTAGCCGCACCGGCGGGCGGCGTCGGCGAACTCGGGGAAGTGTACGGCCACGTCTTCTCGCCGCAGATCCACGAGCCCGATCGCGCGCACTCCGGGCGTGTCGACGACCCAGCCGCCGCCGGGGATGTCGAGCAGCCGCGCCACCGACGTCGTGTGCCGACCTCGCACCCGCCCCCCGCTCGTCGACATCTCGCCGGCTTCGGGCGCGTCCGCCAGCTCCAGGGCCTGGCACAGGCTCGACTTGCCCACCCCCGAGTGGCCCGAGAACACGCTGACGCGGCCCCGAAGCACGGCGATGAGGCGGTCGAGGCCCTCCTTCGAGACGGCCGACGTGGCCACGATCGGCACGCCCATCGCGCGGTAGGGCTCCAACACGTCCCAGCCGGGGTCGTCGGCGGGCGCCTGGTCGGTCTTGGTGAGCACGAGGACGGGCTCCAAGCCGAGCACCGAGGCCAGCAGCAGGTAGCGGTCGACGGCCCCGGTGCGCAGGGGCGGCTCGCGCAGGGCGATGGTCACCAGCAGCTGCTCGACGTTCGCGGCGATCACGTGCCCGGTCCGGTCCTCCTCGCCGCGCTTGCGACGCACCTCGGTCCGGCGCGGCGTGCGCGCGATGATGATGCGCTCCTGCTCCGTCGCGCCCGCCTTCGTATAGACGCGGTCGCCGACGCAGAGGCCGAAGTGCTTGTGGACCTTCGGGGACAGCAGGCTGAACCGCACTTCGCCGTCCGCGAAGGCGACGTCCGCGTGCGAGCCGTACATGACGAGGACCCGCCCGTCGGGCTCCACGCCCTCGAGCTTCTCGAGGATCCGGGCCGCCGGATCGCGGGTCGACTCCTCCTTGCCGGAGTGGCGTCGCTTCTTGCGGCGGCCGTCGAGGCTCCGCCCCCGGCCTCCCAGGCGTCCGAGGCCTCGGCCCTTCTTATTCGCCATTCGGCACCGTCGGGGCGGGGGCCGAGCACCGCCCACGGATGGCGCCCCAGTCGACCGTCGGCCGAGACGCCGCGGTCGCGCCCGCCGCGAGCTGTCGAAGTCGCTCGGTCCGCTCGCTGGACGCCGGGTGCGTGGACGCGATGGCGAGGACCTGCGCGGTGGCCCCGCCCTCGTCGCCGGCCTCCTCGGCGAGCTTGCCGAAGAAGCTCACCGCTCCCTGGGGGTCGTACCCGGCGCGCATCATCAGGGCGACGCCGTCCTCGTCCGACTCGCGCTCCTGGTCCCGTCCGAACTTGAGGTTGGTGAGGTTGGACGCGTAGCCGGCCAGGGTGGCGACGGTCTCGCTCGCGTCGCCGAAGATCAGGCTCACCCCCAGGGCCAACCCGGCCGAGCGCACCATGCCCTTGAGGCCGTGCTGGTGGACGACGTGCTGGACCTCGTGGCCCATGACCGCGGCCACCTCGTCCACCGAATCCGCCTTCTCGAGCAGCGCGGTGTGGAAGAAGATCTCGCCCCCCGGCAGCGCGAACGCGTTGACCGTCTCGTCGCGGATCACGCGCACCCGGTAGGTGTACTCGGGGTCCTCCATGGCCTCGACCAGGCGCACGAGGATCGCCTCGACCTCGCCCACGAGCGTGGGGTCGTCGCACACGGGCGAGATGCCGCCTTCGCCCTCGGCGACCCCCTCGGCGAGGATCTCTCCGAGGGCGGACTCGGCGCTCACGGGGATCAAGGCCACCGCCAGGCCCGTGAACCCGCCGCCGATCATCCAGACCACGACCAGCGCCACCGCGGCGAAGGCGAGGATCCGCTTCACGCGGGCCTTCTGCCCCACCTCCCGGTGGCCCGCCACCATGCCCTGGAACACCCCTCGATGCTCGGCGGGGACGTCGCCCGCGGGCCCGGCCAGGCGCTCCACCTCGGCCGCGACCAACCACAGCTCCACGCCGGGGACGCTCGGCTGCTCGACGATGACCCAGGCGTTCTCGTAGCCCCCCACCCGGTGCGTCATGCCGCCGTAGGGCATCAGGACCGGCTCTTCGCCCTCCACCTGGAGCGTCAGCCCGTCGGGCCCCGGGCGGGGGGCGCAGATGCTGCCGGAGGTCGCGCCGCCGGGACGGAAGAGCTTCGCCATGCGTCGATTATGACGGCTCGGAGCCGAGCACGCGGCGGGTCTCGCCGGGATCGACGAGCAGCAGCAGCCCCATGATCACCAGCGGACAGACCCCCGCCACCATGAACAGCTCGGGGTACGACAGACCCCAGGCCTCCACGCGTCCCGCGAGCTTCGCCCCGGTGCTGGCCGAGAAGCCCAGCAGCGCCATGTAGGTCGTGAACTGGGTGGCCGCGACCTTGGGCCACGAGATGTCCATGAACAGCGCGAACAGGGCCACGGACAGCAGCCCCCCGAGGCCCGCTTCGAGGAGCATGAAGGTCACCACCAGCCCCTTCGAGCCCCAGTGCGGCTCGGCCCAGGCGAAGGCGAAGTAGAGCGCGGCGGTGCAGGTCATCGCGAAGGCCGCCGTGCGACGTCGACCGAGGGCGTCGGCGACGAACCCGCCCGCGACCGAGCCCACGAGTCCCGCCACGAGCACCGGGCCCCCGTCGATGGTCGCGTAGGTCTCCTTCGACCACTCCAGGTGCTGGAGGAAGAACACCGCCATGATCGGACCCAGCACGCCCCCCGGGATGCGCACCAGGAACGCCAGGACGCCACCCGCGATCGTCGAACGCAGGCTGAACGCTCGGACGAGGGAGGCGAGGGTGTCCTTGCCGCGCGCGATCGCCTCGGCGCGGTCGATGCCCGCGGGGATGGAGGCGGGCCGGGGATCGCGCGGGAAGCGTCGCTCGCCGGGACGCTCGATGAGCATCACCGGCAGGACCATGATCACGGAGAGCATCCCGACCTGAAGCAGCAGCGCGCCCTTGAGCCCCGCGAAGCCCGCCACGACGGCCATGCCCGCCCCGCCGATGGCGCCGCCGCCCCACTTGCTGCCGTACATCAAGCCGTTGGCCCGGCCGCGCTCGTCGTCGCTCAGCATGTCCACGGCCAAGGCGTCCACGGCGACGTCCTGCAGCGAGTTGAAGACGTTGTGGGTGAAGATCATCCACCCGAGGATCCGCAGGTCGGTGGTCAGGTTCGGGATGGCGACCATGCCCAGGAGCGTCGCCAGCATCCCGAGCTGGGCCGCGACGATCCAGGGACGGCGGCGGCCGTAGGAGGTGGGGCCCAGGCCGTCGATCACCGGGCCCCACAGCGGCTTGATCGCCCAGGGGACGCCCGCGAGGAAGAGGAGCTCGCCGATGGAGTCCGCCGACAGCCCCGCCTCGGCGAGCCAGGCCTTGAGCGTGAAATAGACGAACCCCCACGGGATGCCCTGGGCGACGTACAGCGCGCACAGCGTGAACAGCCGCAGCCGCGGCCGCTCGGTCAGGGTGAGGTTCTTCAAGTCAGGAGTGCGGGCCGAGGCCGAGCTCGAGCTCGAGGAGGCGCCGGAACGTCGCCGAGCAGCGCTCCATGAACGGATAGTGCCGGAAGGTGTGCGCCATGGCGTACATCCCGAACCGGTTGATTACGAGGTCCTGCAGGCTGCGGCGGTAGGCGAGTCGGGAGAGTTCGTCGTCGATGCGCACGCCCGCCGCCTGCTCCAGGGCCGTTCGATGGACGTCGAGGTAGTGCATGACGGTCGCCTCGTCCACGTCCGGGGGCAGGACGAAGGCCAGGAACTCGGCGACGTCGTGCTGCGGGACGTTCAGGGCCGCGAGCTCCCAGTCGTAGGCGCACAGCCGCAGCTCGCCCTCGACGGGCCGCAGGCACACGTTCCGCGGGTTGAAGTCGTTGTGGATCAGCGTGCGCGGGAGCCCCTCGAGCTCGCCCCACCAGGCGCCGAGGCTGCGGATGGCCGCGCGGTGCTTGCTCAGGTCGTCCCGCCCGAACCACCGCGGGAACTCCTCGCCCGCGTGCACGCCCAGGGCCTCCCAGAGCTCGCTCAGCTCGACCATCGTGGCTGCGGTCATGGGGTCGTCCACGAGGTCGGACGTCTTGAGGATCTCCTCGCGGCCGTACCAGATGGCGTGGATCTCGGCGACGCCGCGCAGCACGGTCTCGATGTGCGAGGACTCCCATCCGGTCACGTCGTCGGCGCTGTCCATGTGGATCATGTTGCGCAGGCGCTCGAGGACCAGGATCCAGGCCTCGCGCTCGGGGTCCTCGTGCACCCCGTACACCCGAGGTACGTGCTTCACGAAGCGCGGGTCCTCCTGGAGATAGATCCGCCCCTCGCGACGGTGACAGCCCCGGACCCCGATGTGCCCCTTGGCCTTCTCGAACGCGTCGTGCAGCCGCGCGCCGCACATCGACGCCATGCTCGACATGAGCAGCAGGACCTCGTCGTCCAGCGGCTTGCTCTTCACGAGCACGTCGAGGTTGCCGCTGCGGCCGTCGCCCCGGGCGATGTGCAGGCGCATGGGGAAGTGCCCCACGAGCTTGTCCACCTTCCGGGCCGTCAGCTCCGTGAGGATGCTGCTGCCGAGGCGCACCTTCACCGGCTTGGCCGTCTCGACGCGCAGGGCCGGATCCATGGTGGCCGCCCGGAGGTGCTGCTCGAAGAAGCCCTCGTTCAGCTCCCCCCGCTGGAAGAACTTCACGGGGCGGTTCCGCCCGAGCTTCTCGTGCGCGGTGGCGAACTGTCCGGAGGCGACGGCCGACAGCGTCGAGAGGTCCAGCGCGAGGGCGAACCCGGCGATGATCTCGGCGAACCGCGCGACCTTCCCGGGGCCCGCGCACCCGAGCGTCTCCAGGTACTCGTACTGGTTCGGCAACCCGGTGCCGCCGCCGACCGTCCCGACGATCAGGCTCGGCATCAGCATGGAGGCGTAGATGCCGTCGTCCGCGGCCACGAGGTGAAGCTGCGCGAGGCTGCTCTCGTGCACCGACGCGATGTCCTGGCCGGTCGCCGTGAACATCGCCGCGACCACGTTCGCGACGTTGATGTTGAACCCGACCATCCCGATGCCCACGCTGCCCGCCAGCACACCCTGGGCGGTCTTGAGCAGCTGCTCGGGCGAGACCTTGAGGACCCGCTCGATGGTGACGCGATCGAGCAACGCCTCGGCCGTCACCCGCGTGCCGCGGCCCGCGATGAAGGAGGAGAAGTTCACCTTCTTGTCGCCCGACTTGTTGGCGTCGATGAGGAAGTTCTCGACCCGCGCGTCGGGGAAGCCCTCGAGCTGCTTCATGACCCACTGGCAGGCGTGCCAGGTGCACGTCGTGGTCATGTTCTGACCGGCCGCGTCGCCCGTCTCGTAGAGGAACGACACGTGGACCATGTTGCCCATCATCGAGGGCTCCACGGACACCAGCCGGGCGTGCCGGGAGACCTTCCGCGTCTGGGCGGCGATCTCGGCCAGGTGGTCCCGCACCCAGTTGGTGAGGAGCAGCGCGCCCGACATGTTCGACATCACGAACAGGGGGACGCGCATCATCCGCTGCTGCACCACGCGGGTGGTGACGCCCCCCGAGCGGGTGATCGCCCGGGCCCCACGCGCCGCGGAGGCGACGAGCGCGCCCTCGGTGGTCGCGAAGGGCGCCCAGACCATGCCCCGCGCCTGGTCTCCCCGGAAGTAGAGCGGCCCCGCGAGGCCCACCGGCACCTCCACGGAGCCGATCATGTTCTCGATGTTCCCCGTCAGCTTCGCGGGGTTGAGCCGCGTGCTCCGGGCCTGCGCCATGTCCACGCCGGAGGTGCGCGAGAGGAACTCCAGGCGCTCGATCCGCGCCTCCTCGGTGTAGATGCCTCGGGCCGGGATCTTGGGCGGCTCCGTGAGGGTCTGCTCGAGCCCCAGGAGGGCCGCGTCGGGCGAACTGAGGTCCTCCAAGGCCCGCCACAGCGACGCCCGGGACTCGACGTCGCCCGCCTCCAGGGTGATCGTGACCCCCGCGTCCGTCACGCCCACGTCGCGCACCTCCATGGGCCCGAGGCGGCGGAACTCCTCGTCGAAGAACTGCAGTCGGGTCGCGCCTACGGGCAGGCCGTCGAACCAGGGCACGTCCACGTCCGGGGCCGCGAGCGTCATGGCCTTCTTGGTGAGCGCCGTCAGCTTGCAGCGCACCTTCTCGCCGTCCACGGACAGGACGGCGAAGAGGCCGTCGTCGTCCGTGAAGTCGAGGCGACGGCCGTCCGCCGTGTGGGTGGCGCGGCTCACCGGGGCGTGCTCCGCGACGGCCAGGCCCTCAGCAGGAGCGGCAGGATCACGAGATCCGCGAACAGCGCGGCCGCCGCGGCCACGGTGGTCAGGAGTCCGAACGAGATCACCGTCTTCACCTGCGCGAGCATCAGCACGGGATAGCCCAGAACGAGGAGCAGCGTCGTGAGCACGGCGGGCAATCCCGCGTGGCGGTGGGTGTGCTCCACCGCCTCGGCCCAGGTCATCCCGTCCACCTCGGCGCGTCGCCAGTGGATGAGGAAGTGCACGCTGTCGTCGATGGACACCCCGATGACGATCGCGGCGACGGTGGCGGTGGCGATGTCCAGGTGGATGCCGGCGGCCCCCATGACGCCCATCATCACGAGGACGGGGAAGACGTTCGGGACCAGCGTGATCAGGGCGAGGCGCGGCGAACGCAGCCACACGAGCATCAGCGTGAAGATGATGACCAGCGCCCCGAAGAAGCCGCGGATCTGGGAGCTCATCGCGTACTCGACGATCTTCGCGTAGAGCGGCGGGTAGCCCGCGGGCTCGATGGTCCCGAGGTCGCCCATCGCGGTCGCGGCGAGGCCCTCGAGGTCGGCGAGCAGGACCTCGATCTCCTTGGCGCTGGGCATCTCCCCCACGAGGGTCAGGCGCCCCAGCGCGGCGTCCTCGGTGCGCAGCGGGGCGAGGAAGTTGTCGGCGAAGTCCTCGTCGTCGCGGTCCCACTCCAGGGCCTGGATCTCCAAGAGCAGCGAGAGCTGGGCGACCATCTTGGGCGACAGCGGCTCGTCGTCCGGGACGTCGGCGCCGAGGACGTCGGCCATGCGGCGGTACACGGTGTGCAGCCCGTAGCCGTCGCGCACGCCGGGCAGCGCCGTCGCGGCCTCCTCGAACCGGAGCGTCGCCTCGAGCACCTCGGCGGAGTCCACGCGTCGATCGCCGTCGGGACGCACCAGGAAGTCGATCACCGAGTAGTCGCCCCAGCGTTCCTCCATCGCCTCATGGTCGGTCACCACCACGTGATCGTCGGGCAGGTAGCCGATCGTGTAGGTGTCCGTGACGACCTGCAGCGCGCCGTAGGCGGCCACCCCCGCGATGCCGACGGACAGGGCGACGAGCGCCGGGCGGCGGGTGTCGAGCAGGCCCCGGATCCAGCGCAGCTGCCCTTGCACGAGGCGGCTCTCCCGCAGCGTCCACGTGTCCGGCAGCGAGGGCAGGACCGTCGCCATGAGCACGATCGAGGCGACGAGGGCGGCCCCCACCCCGAGCGCGGCGTACAACCCCAGGTCGCGGATGACGGCCATGGGCGACGACACGAGCGCGAGGAACCCGGCCATCGTCGTGAGCGTCGTCATGAGGCAGGGGACGACCACCTTCTTCAGGGCCGCGACGGTGGCGGCGGTCGTGTCCGCGGCGGACGCCCGGGCCTCGGCGAAGGCTGCCGGGAAGTGCAGCGCGTCAGCGAGCCCGAGAACGATCACGAGCGTCGGCAGCACGACGGTGATCATGTTGATCTGCTTGCCCGCGAGCCCGAGCGCGCCGAGGGACGCGATCGTGCCCACCGTCACCACGCCCCCGATGGCCGCCACCAGTCGCCACGTGCGGAAGATCCACCAGAGCGCGCCGAAGATGACGAGGTAGCTCAGGCCCACGAACACGCCGAAGTCCCGCTGGGTGACGAGGTTGAGGCCCGAGTAGATGACCCCCACCCCGCCGAGCGCGTGCGGGTGTTCGGCCAGCGCCTCGTCCACGGTGGCGCGGATCGCGCCCACGATCGCGTCGCGGCGGGCGTCGAAGTCGTCCATGACCGCGGGCTCGACCCACAGCATCGCGGCCGCGCCGTCGGGCGATACGAGGCGCCCCGTGAACAGCGGGTTGGCGGCCAGGCGGTCCTCCCCGCCCTCGATGGCGAGGTCGAACCGGAGCCCGTCGTCCGTCTTCCAGGCGTCCCGGGCCGTGAGGATCGAGTGCACTCTCGCCACGCCCTCCAGCGCCGTGAGGCGGGCCGAGACGGCCTCGATCACGCCCTGGCCGGTCGTCGAGAAGACGCCGCCGGGGGGCTCGAGGTAGAGGAGGACGACCTCGTCGTTGCCGAACTCTCGGTGGAACTCCTCGTAGGCGACGAGCCCCGGATCCGTCTCGAGGAACCACACCTTCAGCGCGTTGTCGGGCACGCCCGCCGTGGTCAGGCCGGGCAGGAGGGCGAGGCAGACGAGGCCCAGCAGGGCCGCGGCGGTCTTTCGGCGGCGGACGAGCAGCTCGATCATGCGACCTCGGCCACGTGGAACGCCCCGTAGAAGAAGACGCGGTCGCGGGCGTGGAGGTCCGCGGCGAGGTCGGGGAGGGCGCGCAGGCCGTCGATCGAGGGGGTGCCCCGCGGCACCAGGAGGTTCCACCACGCGAGTCGACTCCCCGGTCGGAACGCCCGCACGAAGCCGTCGAAGAGGGCCTCGGTGGCCTCCTCGCTCAGGTACTCGAACAGGTCCGAGAAGACGCCCTTGCTGAAGCGTCCCGGCCGCGTCAGGAGGGCGTCGATGCCGCCCAGGTGGACGGTCACGCGGGGGACCAGCGCGCGGAGACGGTCGAAGTTCGACGGCCGAAGGTAGGCGGGGCCGCGCTCGGGATCGGGGTCGGGCACCCCCAGGAAGGTGCGGAGGTGGAAGTTGTCGGCGAGCCGGTGACGCGCCAGCGAGCCTGCGAACCGGGCCATCCAGACGTCGACGAGGTCCTGCTCCGTGACGTGCTTGAACTGCGCCTCGTCCCGCCCCCGGGCCGCCAGGGGACCCCGCCCGAAGAAGGCGGCGAACAGCGCGCGGCCGGCGGGGCCGAGGGCGTCGGGGGCGAGGGCGCTCTGGGTGGCGAGGTCGGCGGCGAGGAGGCGGTCGAGCAGCCCCGGGGGCCAGGCCGCGGGGAGGGCGGCGGCGAACTCGGCGAAGTGCCGGTCGAGGCGCCCGCACCCGAGGATCCCGCCCTCGATGAGGGCGTGGCGAGCGTCCCAGAAGGCCGCCGCGTCGGGGCGCAGATGGGGTCGGAGATCGGCGTACGTCGCGGCCGCGGACCGGGCGCCGGCGGGGTGTCCGAGGACGGAGGCGAGGTCTTCCCAGGTGCCGTGGGCGAACGCCGCGAGCTTGAGGTGCATCAGCGCGGTCTGGGCGGGGTTGAGGTCCACCGCGGTCACGGAGTCGGGCTCGTCGAGGAGGAGGGCGAGGGCGTTGTCGCCCGCCGAGCAGATGGCGAGCACGTCGTCGCCCGGGCCCACCCGCAGCGCCTCGCGCAGGACCGCCGCGTCCTCCCACACCCGGGAGTAGCGCACGGTCGCGTCCGCGAGCACGGCGGCGATGTCGGTCACTTGTTCACCAGGTGCTCGGCGTAGGAGCGGAGGACGGACCGAGCGATCCTGCTGCGATGGCGACTGTCCACCGGCATCGACTCATGGACCTCGACGAAGGCTTCGAGCCCTCGAGCCGCCAGGACGGCGCGCGCGCCGTCGACCGCAGAAGGCTGCTCGACCGAGACGAAGGCGATCGTGGTGCCGTCGTCCGTCTGCACGACCCCCGCGCGGATCACGCCGGGGACCTCCTCGAGCGCGGCCTCGACGGGGAAGGGCGCGACCACCCGGCCGTGGACGCGGAGCATGTCCCGCGTCCGCCCCACGAGGACGAGGCGATCGCCGTCCCACCGGGCCATGTCGCCGGTGCGGTGCCACACCGCGCCGTCGGGCTCGTACAGCTTGTTCGCGCGGTTCGCGTCGGGGTCGTCGAGGTACCCGCGGTTCACGTGGGGACCGGACACCACGAGCTCGCCGGGCTCCCCCGTCGGCACCACGTAGGAAGCCACTCCGCGGCCGTCGAGGTCGGGCGGCTCCTCGGGCAGGGAGACGAGCTCGACGGTCGCCGCTGCCGCGACCTCACCCACCAGCGCCCCCTCCCCCTCGAAGGCGAGCACGTCGGCGAAGTCCACGGACGAGATCGGCTCCGCCTCCGTGGACCCGTAGAGGACCTTCGCCTCGACGCCGGGGAGCGCCTCGAGCGTGCGTCGGCACAGCGACACCGCGACCCGGGCCCCGCCGACGCCCACGCTCCTCAAGGTGCTCGGGGGCGCGCTGCGGCGGTCCTCGAGGGCGATCAGCAGCCGGCTCAGGTAGGCGGGCGCGCCGCTCATGCGGGTGACCCCGTGCTCGGCCGCGAAGGCCCACACCGACTCCGCGGGCGCGGCCGCGACGTCCCGGAAGTCCACCGGCGGCACCACCGTGGGGATGCCCAGGCAGAGGTTGTGCAGCGTGACGACGGGGAAACACGGCATGTCGATCTCGCCGGGCTCCACCGGGAAGTGCTCGGCGAGGGCCTCGTGCTGGGCGACGAGCAGGCCGTGGGTGCGATCCGCGCCCTTGGGACGACCCGTGGACCCGGACGTGAAGGTGATCAGGGCGTGATCGTCGGCACCGACCGTCGCGAGGTCGGCGGGTTCCCCGTCGTGCAGGCGGGCGGCGGGCGCGAGGGCGATCCCGGAGGCGTCCACGCCGTACTTTCGCAGGCCCCACAGCGTGGGCACCCACCACCGGTGCTTGAGGAGCGCGTGCACGCTGACGATCCCCGCGGCCCCCGAACGTCGGACGGCGTCCAGGACCTTCTTGGGGCCCATCCCGGTGTCGATGAGCACGGCCGCCATGCCCGCGTGGAAGAGGCCCAGGATCAGGCAGTAGAGGTCGAGCCCCACGGGGAACATCACGACCACCCGATCGCCCGCGGTGAAGCCCTCGGCGCGCAACGCTCCGGAGGTACGGCGGATCCGGTCGCCCAGCTCCCCGAACGTCACCCGGCGCTCCTCGGTGACGGCGGTCGAGGACCAGGCCACGGGGACGACCAGCGCGGTCGCCTCGGGTCGCTCATCGGCGTGGCGGAGGATGAGGCGGACCAGGTTCGCGTTCACGTCCCCAGCCTATGGCATCGTCGATCCCGATGACCGCCTCCGCCCGAAACCTCCCCGCCTGGTTCCAGGAACGCTTCCCCCCCGCCCACGGGGTGCTGTTCGCCGTCATGTTCGTGACCGCGCTGCTGTACGGGCGGTTCCTCACGTGGGAGGGCGAGGTCACGCTGTGGCCCTTCGACGTCGTCGGGTTCGTCGCGGTGTGGTGCTTCTTCCTCACGCTCCGGGTGTTCGACGAGCACAAGGACTACGAGCTCGACCTCCGCAACCACCCCGACCGAGTCCTGCAGAGCGGACGCGTCACCCTCGGCCACCTCAAGTGGGTGGGCGGCGTCGCGATCCTCGCGCAGGCCGTCGGGTCCGCGGCCATCGACGCGCAGGCCTACCCCGCGGGCGACTTCGGAGGCACGGTCGGGTGGTGGCTGCTCGTCATCACGTGGACGAGCCTCATGGGCAAGGAGTTCTTCGCCTCCGAGTGGCTCGAGGAGCGGCTCGTGCTCTACGCCCTGTCGCACATGGTCGTCATGCCGCTCGCGCTCGTCTGGATGGCCCGCATGGGCACGGGCACGAACGCGCTGCCCCTCGACGTCGCCTGGCTGGCGGGCCTCTCCTTCCTCTCCGGGGCGGCCTTCGAGGTCACCCGCAAGGCCAAGGGCGCCGAGGAGGAGCGCGCGACGATCCAGTCCTACTCGCAAGTCTGGGGACCGCGCGGCGCGGCGGCGGTGGTCGGCGTGCTCCTGGTCGCGCAGGCGGCGGTGGAGGTCGCGATGCTCCGCCTGATCCTCGAGGACGTCGGGCCCGGCTGGTACGCGGGGATCGTGGTCCCCACGCTGCTCCCGTTCGTCGGACTCGCCCTGTACGCGAAGGACCCCACCGCCAAGGCGCGGAAGGTCAACGAGGCGGCGACGAGCCTGGCCATGCTCGCGGCCTACGTCGTGCTGTCGGCGGCGCTGATCTCTGCCCGCGGGCTCGCCTGGGGCTGAGGTGAAGCTCGTCCACGAGGAGCTCGACCCGCAGCAGGTCGGGGGGAAGGCGTCCGGCCTCGCGAAGCTCGACTCCGTCGGCGCCCGCGTCCCCGAGTGGTTCGTGCTCCGTCACGACGACCTCCCCGAGGATCCGGACGAGGAGCCCTCGGCGGCGCTCCGGGACCGGATCGCGGGAGGGATCGCGACCTGGGACGTCGTGGCCGTGCGCAGCTCGATGGTCGGCGAGGACTCCGCCGAGCACTCCTTCGCCGGCCAGCTCGAGTCGTTCCTCTTCCTGCGCACCCTCGACGAGGTCGTCGCCGCCGTGCAGGGCTGCCGTCGATCGGCCCACGCGGACCGGGTGACGGCCTACCGAGCGCGCGTCGGGCTGCACGGGCCGCCCCGCATGGGCGTCATCGTCCAGCGGATGGTGGAGGGCGAGGTCTCGGGCGTGACGTTCACGGCCCACCCCGTCACCGGCCGTCGGGATCACACGCTCGTGACGGCCGCCTGGGGGCTCGGCGAGGGCGTCGTGTCCGGCACCTGCAACGCGGATGACTACGTCGTCGACCGGGCGGGCGCCGAGGTCGATCACACGGTCGCGGACAAGGACCTGCGGATCGTGCGCCGCGAGGGCGGCACCAAGGAGGAGGCGGTCGAAGAGGCGAAGCGAGCGATCCGAGCCCTGTCCCCCGAGGATGCTGCCCGGATCGCCTCCGAGGCCGTGCGCATCGCGGACGCGCTGGGGGCGCCGCAGGACGTCGAGTGGACGCTCTCCGAGGGCACGCTGCACGTCCTCCAGACGCGGCCCATCACCGCCCTGCCCGAGCCCGAGAACACCGACGGCCCCCTCGTCGTCTTCGACAACAGCAACATCCAGGAGTCCTACTGCGGGGTCACGACGCCGCTCACCTTCTCGTTCGCCCAGGCCGGCTACGCCAAGGTGTACGCCCAGACGATGCGGGCGATGGGGCTGTCCGAGGCGGTCATCCAGGCCCACGCGAGCACGCTGCGCAACCTGCTCGGCCTCGTGCGGGGCCGCGTCTACTACAACATCAGCAACTGGTATCGCGGCCTGCTCCTGCTGCCGTCCTTCGGGCGGAACAAGGAGGACATGGAGGCGATGATGGGGCTGCAGGACCCAGTCGACCTGGTGGAGGACGAGGTGCTGACCGCGGGCGAGAAGCTGCGGCGCCTGCCCGGCATGGTGGCGACCCTGCTGCGGCTGCTGCGGGCGTTCCGGCGGCTCCGGGAGGACGTCCCCCGGTTCCTGGCCGAGTTCGAGGACGCCTACGCGGCGGCCGATCGCGCGTCCCTGGACGGGATCAGCTTCTCCGGGGCGATGGACCGGCTCGACCTGCTCGATCGGCGCATGGTCAGCCGCTGGCACATCCCGATCGTCAACGACTTCTACGTGATGATGACGACCGGTTCGGTCCGCCGACTCCTGGGCGACGCGGGGCACCTCATGCCGACCCTCATGAGCGGCGAGCAGGGCATCGAGTCCACCGAGCCCACCAAGGCCCTCATGCGGATGGCCGCCCGGGCGCGAGGGCAGGTGGGGCTCGAGGACGCGATCCGGAGGCGCGCCCGGACCCGCGGCGTGGCGGACGTGACCGAGGGGATCGACGACGAAGGCTTCGCGGAGGCCCTGTCCGACTACGTCGAGCGGTACGGGGACCGGTGCATGGGCGAGCTGAAGCTCGAGACGCGGTCGCTGCGCGAGGAGCCGCGGTTCATCTTCGAGGTGCTGGTGTCGTTCCTGGACCGGCCCGATCTGGACGCCGACGCCCTCGCGCGTCGGGAGCTGGAGCTCCGGTCCGAGGCCGAGTCGGAGGCGCGGAAGGCGCTCGGGGCGTGGCGGTTCCGGCGGCTGAAGAAGGCGCTCGCGAAGGCCCGGGAGGCGGTCAAGAACCGCGAGAACATGCGCCTCGCCCGCACCCGCATGTTCGGCCTGCATCGCGACGTCTACCGCGCGCTCGGGCGCAGGCTGGCGGACGTCGGGCGGCTGGACGACCCGCGCGACGTCTTCTACCTGGCGACGGACGAGTTCCGCGCCTTCCACGAGGGCCGCGCGGTGACCGCCGACCTCGCCGCCGTCGCCGCCGCGCGCAAGGCCGAGTTCGCGGCCTACGAGGACGCAGACCTCCCCCACCACTTCTCGACGCGCGGGCCCGTGTACCTGGGCAACCGCTACCGCGGCCCGGAGCGCCCCCCGGCCGACGGCGACCTGCGCGGCATCGGCTGCTACCCCGGCGTCGTCGAGGCCCCGCTCCGGGTCATCCTCTCGCCGGACGACGGGCTCGGCGTCGACGGGCGAATCCTCTGTACGCTGCGCACCGACCCGGGGTGGGCCCCGCTCTTCCCGGCCGCCTCGGGGATCCTCGTCGAGCGCGGCAGCACGCTGTCGCACTCGGCGGTGGTCGCGCGCGAGCTCGGCATCCCCGCGGTCGTGGGCGTCCCCGGCCTCCTCGCCACGGTGAAGGACGGCGACCGCGTGCGATTGGACGGCGGCACCGGCGTCGTGGAGCGGCTGGAGACATGAGGGAGCGGGCCGGCGGCGAGGGGCCCGCGGAGGGGTTCACGGACGTCGCCGCCCGCGTCTATGCAGACGATCCCCGGTGGATCCCCGAGGCCCCGTCGGCCGTGGAGGCCGCGTTCGGGCCGCACAACCCGTGGTTCTCCGTCGGCGAGGCCGCGACCCTGGTGGTCCCCGGATCGGGCCGGCTCGCGCTGTTCCACCAGCCGAAGCTGCGGGTGGACGGCCGCCGCGTCGCCTTCTTCGGGTACTGGGAGACCGTCGGCGACGGGGCGGACGAGGTCATGTTCCGCCGGGCCGAGGAGTGGGCCCGGGCGCGCGGCGCGCAGGACCTCTACGGGCCCATCGACTTCACGACCTACGGCAACTATCGGGTCCGCCTCTCCGTCGAGGACGACGACGCTCGGACGTTCCCCGACGAGCCCCACAACCCGTCGACGTACCCCGATCTGCTCACGACGCAGGGCTTCGCGGTCGACCAGACCTACTTCACGCAGGTCGGCACCCAGACGGCCGGGAACATGGTCGCGGACTGGAAGCGGCCGGCGCTGGCGCGGCTGGAGGGCGACGGCTGGACGGTCACGACGCTCACCCACGACCTGTGGATGGAGCGCCTGCGGGAGCTGCACGGGCTCGCGGACGCCATCTTCGGCGGCAACTTCGCCTACAGCCCGCTGACCTGGGCGACGTTCGAGGCGAAGTGCGGCGAAGCCTTCATTCGCCGCGCCTGTCCGCACACCTCCACGATCGCGCTGGCGCCCGACGGCGGCATCGGCGGCTTCTTTCTGGTCTATCCGCACTACGGACCCGTCGTCTGTGCCGGAGCGACCGACCGCGTGGCCGTCTCGGAGCTGGACTACCACCGGCACGCGGCCCGGGCTGCGGAAGGATGGCGCGGCGCGATCGCCAAGACCGTCGGCGTGGCCCCCCAGCACCGCCGCAAGGGGGTGATGGACGCCCTCACGGTGGGCATCTTCGACCGCGGCGACGGCCGCTACGACCACTGGTACGGGGCCCTCATCCGCAAGGACAACCCGAGCGCGAGCTTCGCCACCGGCAACACGGTCGGGGCGCGGTGGTACGGCCTGTACCGGAAGCGGCTCGATCAGCCGACGTAGCGGGCGCGGGGGCGCAGCAGGCCCGGGAGGGTGCGCTGCTCCAGGATGTGCGCGACCCAGCCGACGGAGCGGCCGAGGGCGAACAGCGCCGTCGCGCCGCCGGAGGGCAGCTTGAGGGTCCGCGCGACGGCCACGAGGCCGAAGTCCAGGGTCGGCGGATCGAAGCCCGCCGCGGCCATCGTCTCGATCACGCCGTCGGCGGTGGGGTCCTTCGCCACGTCCATCAGCGGCGCGGTGCGCGGATCGCCGTCGGGGTAGAGGGGGTGACGGAACCCGGGGACCGCCTCGCCGCGGCGCAGACGCAGGTGCACGGCGCGCTCGGGGCCGAGGTCTTCGGCGTCGCGCAGGAGGGCCTCGATGCGCTCGCACGCGCCGCCGTGCCGAGGGCCGGACAGGGCCGCGACCCCGGCGATGAGGCACGCGTAGAGGTCCGCGCCGGTGGACGCCGTGACGCGCGCCGCGAACGTGGACGCGTTCAGGCCGTGGTCGGCGGACAGGACGGCCGCGCGATGGGCGATGGGCGCCTGGGGGTCGGCGAGCAGGGAGCCGAGCCCCAGGACGGCGGCCAGCGTGGGGATGAGCCGTCGGGCGCGGGCCAGCTCGACGGCGGGGGCGGCCTCGAACCGCGCCGGATCGTGGGCGGCGAGGAACGGCAGCGCGAGGGCCAGCCGGTCGAGCGGCAGGGTGTCCTCAGGGACCAGCGTGGCGAGCTCGTCCGCGAACCCCCGGGCGTCCTCGTCGGCGAGCAGCTCCCAGGGCTCGTCGTCGTCCCACAGGAGGGCCGCGACGTCGGAGACCGTGGCGCCGGTGGTGGCGAGCTCGACGGCGGATCGTCCTCGGTACCGGGGACCGTCGACCTCAATCGACCCCACGCGGGTGTCGAGGACGGGCTCCCCCCAGTGCAGCGCGTCGGCCGCCACGGGACCCTGTCCGCTGCGGGCCCGGGCGCGATCCCGGAGCCGCTCCACGTCCGCGCGCAGGTAGCGGTTGCGGCGGGAGGACGGGTCCGGGGCGGAGCGGAGGAGGCCTCGGCTGACGTAGGTGTAGAGCGTCGCGGGCTTCACGCCGAGGAGCGACGCGGCCTCCGCCGAGGTGAGGAAGTCCCCGTCGAGTCGCTTGTCGAATCGAGATTGATCGATGTCGGTCATGGCGGCATCGTAACGCGAACGACGACGGGACGTCCGGAGATCCGGGGACAAGTGGTGGATGTGGACCCGATCCTGGACTTCACGTCCATGGCGGGCCGGGCTTGGTTCCATGGACCGGGGGGCGGCCCGCGACGTCAGTCGATCTCGATCCCCAGGACCTCGATCAGCGTCCCGCGCAGCACCTCGAGGTCCACCCGCGCCTTGAGCGCCTGCACCCGCGCCGCCACCACGGCCCGACGGGCGTCCTTCAGCCGCGCCTGGGCCTCCAGCACGTCCTGCAGCGTGTTCCGCCCCGCCGCGTACGTCGCCTCGGCGGCCTCGGCGGTCTTCGCCGCGTAGGTCGCGCGCACCTCGGCGACGGCGATCTGCTCGTCGAACGACGCGACGGAGCGCAGCGCAGTCTCCACCCCGGCCACCACCTGCCGCTCGGCCACGCGCATGCCCAGCAGCGCGGCCTCGAGGTCCTTCCGGGCCGCCTTCATCCCGTGCACGGCGCCCACGTCCGGCAGCGGCACCGTGAAGTTCATGCCCACCCGCAGGTCCGGGAAGCGACGCTCGAACAGCTCCTGCACGGCCGCCTGCTCGTCCTCGTCGTTGCCGCGCAGGTTCACGCTCGCGTCCAAGGTGAGGTCCGGCAGGAGCTCGTGCCTGGCCCGGGCGTGCTCCAGGTCGCGCCCCCGCACGACCCGACGCTGCAGCCGCAGGTCCGGGTTGCGGTCCCGCGCGATCGAGATCGAGGCCTCCCGGGCCCGGTGCGGCAGGTTCAGCTCCACGCCGCTCACCGGCCGCAGGGCGCCCGCGCCCGGGGCCCCGCCCAGCAACAACGCCAGCGCCTGCTGGGCCTCGGCGGCCGTGCGCTCCGCCTCCAACACGTCGGCCGACCGGGCGGCCACCTCCTCGTCGATGCGGAAGAGCTCGATGGGCGCGTCGTCGCCCGCGGCGATGCGGGCCTGGGTCGTCGCCCGCTGGGCCTCCGCCAGCCGCCGGTCGATGCGCGCGATCTCGACGTTGCGCAGCGCGGCGACCAGGTCCCAGTAGCCCTTCATCACGTCCGCGACGACGCGCTCCATCTCGCGGTCCCGCTCGATCTCGGCCGACTCCTGGGCGATGTCCGCCTGGTGGATCGTCGTCAGGTGGTATCGAGGATCGATGCCCTGGAGGAGGCTCTGGTTGATGCTGAAGGAGAGGTTGGCGAACCGGGTGTCGACGTTGATCTCCTCGTCGAAGAACGGCAGCGGGGGGTCGTACGTGACGTCCTGCTGGAACATCCCCTGGGACCAGTTCAGGTTCACCGTCGTGCCCGTCAGCAACGTGGCCCCCACGCCCAGGGAGTACAGCGGCGTGCGCTCGGACTGCTTGCGCCACGTCCCCACGCCGAAGCTCTGGAACTCCTCCTGCAGGCGGTTCGTGTGGCTGAAGCCCGCCGTGAAGTACGGCATCCACGGGGCCAGCGCGGCGATCCGTCGCTCGGCCGCCGCCTCCAGTTCTCGGACCTTCACTCGCAGCCCGAGGTTCTCGCGCAGGCCCACGTGGATGGCGTCCTTGAGCTCCAGGGGCGTCGCGGCCGCGTCCAGGGCGGCGAAGTTCTCGATCGCCTCCAGGTCGGAACGCAGATCCGCCCGGGCCTCTCCGGGCGTCACCACGAACGGCAGCGCCCCGATGAGCAGGGCCGCCGCTGCCGGTTTCACCTTCCAGACGGTGTCGATGAGCATGGTGCGCAGGTCGTCCAGGATGGAGTAGACGAGGGGGACGAGGACGAGGGACAGGACGGTCGAGGCGAGCAGCCCGCCGATGACCGCGCGCCCCAGAGGGTAGTACGGGATGCCGATGAGCCCCGCCTTGCCCACGGCCATGGGGAGCAGGCCCACGATCGTGGTGGCCGCCGTCATCACGATGGGTCGGAAGCGCTCGCGCCCGGCGTCCAGGATCGCGTCGGTCCGTTCCATGCCTGCGACCCGGTTCTGTTGGACCCGGTCCACGAGCACGATCGCGTTGTTCACCACAATCCCGATGAGGATGACCAACCCGATCCCCGCCATCATCTCGAAGGTCGTCCCGGTCACGAACAGCAACCAGAAGACCCCCAGGAAGGCGAACGGCACGGTGAGCAGGACCGACAGCGGCAGCCAGGCCGATTCGAAGAGCATCCCCATCAGCAGGAAGACGAAGATCAGGCTCATCTTCAGCGCCATCGACCGCGCGCGGTCCTGCTCTTCGAGCTCGCGGAAGCGGTCGCCGAAGCCGTAGGAGTAGCCCCGGGGGAGCTTCACCGACGACAGCGCCGCGGTGATGGCGGAGCGCGCCTCGCCGAGGTCCTCGAGCTCCAGGTCGATGCTGAGATCGATGGACGTCTTGCGATCGCGGCGGCGGATGACGGGCAATCCCTTCGCGTACTCCAGGTCCGCGACGGTGCCCAGCGCCACCTGCCCGGAGGTCGGCGACCACACCCCGAAGTTCTCGAGCTTGCGCGCGTCGCGGCGGTCGTCGACCTGGAACCCCGCCTGGACCATGAACTCCTTGCCGTCGAGCAGCACCGGCCGCATTCCCGCGCCCCGGAAGCCGAAGGACACCGTCTGGGCGAGGGTCGTGGGGGACACGCCGTACCGCGCCGCCCGGTTGCGATCGACGACGACCTGCAGCTCTTCCGTCGCGTCCTCGTCCCCCGCGTCGGACGACACGCCGAGGATCCCGGGCACGCCCCTCAGGCGCGTCGCGATCTCGTCCGCGATCGAGACCAGCGTGGCGCTGTCGTCGCCGTTGAGGCGCAGCTCGACGCTGTTGCCGCCCCCCTCGCCCTTGCGCCAGCCCATCCAGGTCTCGACCCCTGGTTGGTCGGGCAGCAGGTCGGGGAGCTGCTCGGTCATCTCCTCCTTCTCGATGTCCCCGCGCTCGCGCCTCTCGAGGAACGCCATGACGAAGCCGCGTCGGGACCCGCCCCACCGGCGCGTACGCACGGCGCGGATCCGCCAGTCGTCCTGCCGGTCGAGCAGCACCTTCTCCACCGCGGTCATCGCGTCGTCGATCTCGGTCACGGAGAACGACGACGGGAACCGCATGCCCACCACGAAGTCCGTGATCCCGCCCCGCGCCTGGTCGGACTCCTTGAGGTTGTTCATGGGGAACGAGATGGTCGCCATGGCCACGAGCGTGAGCAGCACGGCGTCCACGCGGCGGCGGAGGACCCACGCGAGCGCCGCGGCGTAGCCCTCGGTGATCCACGACACGAACCGCGACGGCGCCGCCGGGCCTCCGGAGGCGAAGGCGACGGTCCCGAGGGGCACGAAGACGAGCGCGACCACCAGGGATGCCGCCAGCGCGAAGCACACCGGGAGGCCCAGCTTGCCCATGTAGAAGGCGAACCCGGCGTCGTCGCTCATGAGGATGAGCGGCAGGAACACCACGACGGTCGTGGACGTGGCCGCGAGGATCGCGAGCGCGACCTCCGAGGTCCCCCGAACCGCCGCCGTCCGGGGGTCGTCCCCCAGCTCCCGTCGTCGATAGATCGACTCCACGACCACGATGGAGTTGTCCACGACCATGCCCACGGAGAGCATCAGGCCCATCATCGACAGCAGGTTGATCGTGTCCCCGCGGAAGTACATGACCACCACCGTGATCAGCAGCGACAGCGGGATCGACGCCGCGATCAGGAGGGTCACGCGAGCCCTCCGCAGGAACAGGAACAACACCAGCACGGCGAGGAAGCCGCCCTGCAGCGCCGTGTTCTTGAGGTTGTCGACGCTCTCCTGGATCAGGTCGCCCTGGTCGAAGAAGCGGAGGAAGTCGTACCCCGCGAGCTCCGGACGGTCCCCGAGCGCAGCGAGCCCGGCCCGCACCCTCTCGGCGACGGCGATCGTGTTGGCTCCCGACTCCTTGTAGACCTCCAGGGACGCCGCCTCGAGGCCGTTGACGCGGTGGATCGACGTCGACGCGGGCCGGGCGAGGATCACCTGCGCGATGTCCTCGAGGACCACCCCCTGCCGCACCGGGATCCGGGCGATCTCGTCGCGGCTCTCGAACGTCGCGAGGGACCGCACGAGCACCACGCGGCCGTCCTCCTCCACGCGCCCCGAGGGCATCGTGAAGTTGTCGGCGAGGAGGTCCTGCATGACCTTGCCGAGGTTCACCCGGTGCCGCTCGACGGACTCCCGGTCGAAGTCGATGTACAGCCTCGCGCGGTGAGCGCCGTTGAACTCCACCCGCGCCACCCCCGGGATCCGCTCCAGCCGCCGGACGACGTGCGACTCGATTGCGTACGCGGGGTCCTTCGCCGTGTCGGGGATGGCGACGGCCGCCCAGAGGATGGGCTCGTCGTCGGGGTCGTACTTGTAGATGAACCAGCGCCGCAGATCGTCCGGCAGCTCCGGCCGGATGCGCTCCAATCGGTCGACGAGGCCGTTGTAGGCCCCCTCCATGTCCGTGGACTGGTCGAACTCGAGGCGGAAGTTGGCGAAGTCGCGGCCCGCCCGGGCGCGCACCGTGGAGATGCCGGGGAGGGTCTCGAGCACGTCCTCGATCGGCCGCACGATCGTCTGCTCGACCTCCTGGGGCGACGCGTTCGTGTAGGGCATCCACACCCACAGGAACGGGTGGTCGAACCCCCGCGGCATGAGCTGGACGGGGATGCCGCCGTACGCGATCGCGCCGAGCACGAGGGTCGCGGCGAGGATCATCGACGTCGTGATCGGCCGCCGCAGCGAGAAGGCGGGGAGCGACGAGCCGACCCTCACGACGCGTCCTCCGGCGTCGCGCGGGCCAGCAGCGACGACACCGCCCGGTAGAAGACGGGCACGACCCCCAGGGTGAGCAGCGTGGACGACGACAGCCCGGCGATGACCGTCAGGGCCAGCGGACGTCGAATCTCCGAGCCCTCACCCGCCGACAGCACCATCGGGAGCAGGCCCAGCACGGTGGTCAGCGTGGAGATGAGGATGGGCCGCAGACGGACCCGTCCCGCGGTGAGGATGGCCGCATCCAGGGACCGGCCCCGCTCCCGCAGCTGGTTCGCGTAGTCCAGCAGAACGATGGCGTTGTTCACCACCACGCCCGCGAGGACGATGGCGCCGATGAGCACGACGACGGACACCGGCACGCCGGTCGCGCCGAGGGCGGGCACCACGCCGACGACGGCCAGCGGCAGCGCGAGGAGGATGACCAGGGGCTGGGTCACCGACTCGAACTGGCTCGCCATGATCACGTAGACGAGGAAGATGGCGAGCAGCAGGGCGAACCGCAGGGACTGCGTGCTCGACTCCATCTCGCGGGACTGGCCGCCCACCTCGTACGTCACGCCGTCGGGGGCGTCGAGGTCCACCAGCGCGGCGTCCACGGCGGCGGCGGCCGAGCCGAGGTCGAAGCCCTCGAGGTCCGCGCTCACCAGCGCCGCCCGCGCCTGGTCCGACCGCCGGATCTCGCTCGGGCCCTCCGCCGAGACCAGGTCCGCGACGCTCGCGAGGGCGATGGCCGGATCGCCGCGCGGGTTCACGTTCAGCGAGCGCAGGTCCTCCACCGAGCGGCGGTCCTGCTCGCGCAGCACGACGCGCACGTCCGTCCGCTTGCCGTGGCCCCGGAGGTCCGTCGCGACGTTGCCCGCCACCTTGTCGCGCACCGCCCGGGCGACGGTCCCCAGGTCGAGGCCGTACCGGGCCAGCTTCTCGCGCTGATAGCGGATGCGGACCTCGGGGTAGCCCGCCTGCAGGTTCGAGCGCACGTCGCGCAGCCCGGGCAGGTCCTCCAGCGCCCCCACGGCGGCGTCGGCGGCGGAGCGAAGGTCGTCGAGAGCCCGCCCGCGCACCTCCACCTCCAGGGGGGTGCGGAAGGAGAACAGCGTGGGGGCCGAGAGCTCCACCACGACCGCGGGGACGTCGGCCGCGATCTGCCGTATGCCGCGACGCACGGCGGTCTCGGTGGCGATCGGGTCCTCCGACGGGGCCAACTGGACGGTGAGGTCGGCGGTGTTCTCGCCGCGATCCGACGCCGCGCCGACGGTCGCCTCGACGCCCGCCGCGGTGAAGACCGTGCCGACGCCGTCGAGCTTCTGGATGCGCTCCTCGATCGTCGCGGTGACCTCGAGCGTGCGGGGAAGCGGCGTGCCCACGGGGAGCCTCACGTGGGCCAGCACGGTGCCCTGGCGGACCTCGGGGATCAGCTCGCTCCCGAGGTCCCGACCGACGTGCAGGGCGGCGGCGAGCAGGGCCACGGCCACGATGAGCACGGACGCGGGCCGCGCGAGCACGAGGCCCAGCGCGCGTTCGTAGGCCGACTCGACGGCTCCGAAGGCGCGGTCGAACCAGCCCCCGACCGCGGACCCCACACCTCCCACCGAGCCGGACGCCTCACGGGCTCCCCGGCCCATGCCCATCAGCACGCCCCCGGCCACGCCGATGGCGAGCCAGGCGAACGCCAGGACGACCGAGACGAGGACCCCGCGGATCAGGAGGAGCGGCACCGCCAGGAGCGCGAGGACCAGCCGAGGGAGGACCTGCACTGCGCCCTTCGCGACCACGAACCCGGGCAGCGCGAGGAGCCACCTCCACGACTCGCGGGCCGTGTCGAGGGGGCGGATCCGGGGCAGCTCGGCCCCGTCGGCGCCCGGGCGGCGGATCTTCGCGGGCAGGGCCGCTAGCACGGGAATGAGGAACAGCGCCACCACGAGGCTGGCGAGGAGCCCGAACACCACCGTGAGCGCGAGGTCGCTGAACAGCTGCCCGGCGACGCCCGTCACGAACACGATCGGGAAGAACACGGCGACGGTCGTCAGCGTGGACGCCAACACGGCCGCGGCCACCTCCGACGTGCCCCGAACGGCGGCCGCGAACGGCGCGTCCCCCTCCTCCCGACAGCGGTGCACCGACTCCAGGACGACGACCGAGTTGTCGACGAGCATCCCGATCGCAAGGGCCAGCCCGCCCAGCGACATGAGGTTGAGGCTGACCCCGAAGAGGTACATCGGGGCGAAGGTGCAGATCACCGAGATCGGGATGGCGGTCGCGATGATGAACGTCGACCAGAGGTGGCGCAGGAAGAGGTACAGGACGAGGACGGCGAGCAGCGCCCCGAACCACGCCGCGGACAGCACCGACGCCACGGCGGCCTCGATGAACCGCGCTTGATCCGCCACGGAGGCGATGGAGAGGTCGTCCGGCAGCTGGTGAGCCAGGAACGCCGTCATGGCGCGCTCGACCATCCGCTCGCCGCCCCCGCCGGGGCCGCCGCGGCCCTTGCCTCCCTTGCCTTTGCCCTTCTTCCCCTTCTTCCCCTTGCCCTTCTTGCCCTTGTTCGCCTCGGCCTTCTTCTTCGCCTCGGCCTTCTCCTTGGCCTCGGCGGCCTTCTTCGCCCTGGGATCGTCGGCCGCCTCGGCGGCGGCCTTCTTCTCGGCGGCCTCGGCCTCGATCCAGGCCCGCTGCTCGTCGGTCCCGAAGACCGCGGCGCGGACCGCCCGGCTCACGGACACGATGTTCGCGTCGGCCTCGCGATAGACGGCGATCTCCACCGCCTCCTTGCCCGCGGCCCGGCCCACGACCTCGCGCTCCTTGGCGCGCACCTCGACCGTCGCAATGTCGCCGACGCGGGCGAAGGTCCCGTCCTGGCCGAACAGGAACAGCCCGCGGATGTCGTCGGGCCCGCGGAACTCGTTCAGGGTGCGGATGAGGTACTCGGTCTGCCCCTCCAGCAAGGAGCCGCCGGCGAGGTTGATGTTCTCCTCCGCGAGCCGCGCGACGACGTCGCCGATCGTGAAGCCGCGGGCGTGCAGCAGGCCCTCGTGCACCTCCACGGTCACTTCGCGTTCGAGGCCGCCCCGCACCTTCACCGCGGCGACTCCGGGGAGGGTCTCGATCGCGCGGCGCACCTCCTCGTCGGCGATGCGACGGAGCCGCATGAGCGACGCCTCGGAGTCGTCGCCGCCCGCGAGGGACAGGCGCAGGATGGGGTCGAGGTTGGGGTCGTAGCGCAGGACGAGCGGCCGCTTCGCCTCGTCCGGGAGCGTGAGGAGGCCGAGCCGCTCGCGGACGGCCTGGGCGAGGTCGGCCATGTCCGAGTTCCACTCGAACTCGAGGACGACGTCCGAGACCCCGGCTCGCGAGATGGACTCGAGGCTCACGAGGCCCGGCACGGTGGACAGCGCCTCCTCGAGCGGGCGGGACACCTGGGTCTCGACCTCGCCCGGCGCGGCCCCCTCGAACTCCGTGCGCACCGTGAGCGTGGGGTAGTCGAGGTCCGGCATGAGGTTCAGGGGCAGGTTCGAGTAGGAGACGAACCCGAACACCACGGCCGCCAGGAACCCCATGATCGTCGCCACGGGGCGGCCCACGAGGAGCGCGTACAGCGTGCCTCGCGCGCGGTCTTCTTCGGGCGGGATCGGAACCATCGCGGGACGTGATACCCCGAACGGGGGTCGGCAGTCCTCCGGACCGCGATCTACTCCGGGGCGGGCGCGCCCTCGGCGGCGGCGGGGGTCGCCTCGGCGGGGGCCGGAGTCGGCTCGGGCGTGGCCTCCGGCGTGGCTTCGGGCGTCCCTTCGGGCGTCGGCTCGGGCGTCGGCTCGGGGGCCGGGGTCGCTTCGGGCGTCGGCTCGGGGGCGGGCGTCTCCTCGACCGTCTCCGGCGTCCCCTCTTCCACTTCGTCCTCGAGCTCCATGGAGCCCGGACGGAAGAGCGTGACCTCCACACGTCGATTCAGGTCCGCGAGGCGGGCCGCCACCGCGGGGCTGACGCCGCCCTCCGGGGTGGGGAGCAGGGCGTCGCCCTGGATCGGGGTGGTCGAGATGTTCAGGCCGGGGCCCTCCACCGCGGCGCGCAGGAGCTTCTGCAGGGCCGCCGCCGTGCCGATCGCGTCCGGCTCGTCCGGAGACGAGAGCCGATCCGGCAGGTGCACCACCACCTCGACCTGGAGGTCGGCGAGGCGACCGTCGCCGAGGGCCTGCGCGAGCATCCCGAGCTCCACGATGCGGTCGTTGCCGCCGCCGTCGGGGAGGCTCAGCGCGGACTCGCCGCCGGGCGCCGACGCGGCGGTCAGGACCGAGTCCAGATCCGGCAAGGTCCAGCCCTTGTGAGGCCAGTCACCGAGGCGGACGGTGACGGTGTCGCCTTCGGCCTGCAGGCACCCCGCGAGCCAGTCCGGGAGGCCCGCGCCGTCGTCCCCCACGCCCTTCACGCGCGGCCACCCCACGAGCACCCGTTCGCACGCGGCGGACCGAATGCGCGCGGCCACCGAGGGGACCTCCGCCACGAGGGGGTACGTGCCCGCCAGCTCCGCCGCCGCCTCCCACGCGGCCGCCGCCGGCCCCGCCCCCTCGCCGCCCGCCTGGGGCCAGTCGTCGAAGTTGGTCGGGGACGGAGCGCCCGAGGAGCCGAGCGGGGCGGTGAGGACCGTGGTGGGGAGGGGCTCGGGGCGGAACAGGGCCTTCAGGGCCGCCGTGCGCGCCTCCTGCTCCTCGGGGGCCAGCGCCGCCCACCACGCCGGGTCGAGCGCCGCCAACGCCTCGGCCACGCCCGGCGACTCCTCGGGGGTCGCCTCGGGGGTCGGCGCCGGGGTCGCCTCCACTGCCGCGACGGGGGCCGGAGGGGCTACGGGCTGGGGGAACTCGTCGTCCTGCTGGGTGCGCAGCCACGCGATCACCAGGAACAGGCCCAGGACCACGGCCAAGAAGGTCCCGAAGCCGGCGCCGGGGGTCGGCGGGTCGTCCTCGGGCAGGTCGTAGGGGTCCAGCGTGTCGTCCACCGACGAACCGGGGAGGCCCGACGGGATGGCCACGTCCGGCTCCATCATGTCCTGGCCCGCGTCCCAGCCCTCCTTCAGCGGCAACGTCTCGGCCGCGCCGATGTCCTCCGGTCCACCCAGCGTGCGGGGCTTGAAGGCCCGCTCCGTCCTGGGCTCGGGCAGCTCCTCGGGGACGTCCCACAGCACGGCCGTGAGGTTGTCCGGCGCGGGCCCCGCGAGCACCGACTCCTGCATGGCGTCGCAGCGCGCCCGGGGGTCGCCCGTCTCTCGGTCGAGGGACGCGGTGAAGCCCTCCGCCGTCAAGTGGTAGGCGTAGGCCCCGTCCGACGTGATCGACACGGTGATGCCCGCCTCGAGCCGGAACGGGCCCTCGATCTCGACCTCGGGCACCGCGGCGCCGCCCACCACCTGGGTGAGCCGACCGCCCTCGGCGATCTTCAGGGCCTGGTCCACGGGCAGGCCGCGGTCGATGAGGCCGTTGATGATGTTGTGGTCGCGGGTCCACGGCTCGCTCGTGCCGTCGGGCTTCCGCGCGTAGATGCGGCTGTCGCCCACGTGGAAGCGCCACACCGCCTGCGACGCGCGCTCCACCAGCAGCCCCACGACCGTGGAGGCGGGGGGCCGCGACGACCCCGTGGACAGCGCCGTGACCCGCTCGTGAGCCTTGTGGATGGTCGCGTCGAGCCAGTTGCCGGGGTCCCCGTCGCCCGCTTCGCCCGTCTCCGGGAAGTCCTCGTAGAAGGTGGTCGCCACCATCTCGGCGGCCTTGTCCCCCGCGTCGTGTCCGCCCGCCCCGTCCGCCACGAGCAGGAGCAGGAAGGCGCCGTCGTACACGGACGTGACGAGGAGCCGGTCCTCGTTGCGGGAGCGGATGTGTCCGACGTGCGTGACCCAAGCCAACCGGCCGAGGTCCCCCGCGTCGAGCTCACCGTTGCTTTCGATCCCCTCCGGAACTTCGATGGGGCTGGGCGTATCCGACACGGCCGGATTATAGGGCAGTGGCGCGCCCGGGCTCGGCCCCCGGGCTTTTCTCGCTACTCCGCCACCCGCACCTCGGCGCCGTCGCGCAGAATCGACTGGCCCACGACGACCACGCGGTCGCCTTCGGCGAGGCCCTCGAGCACCTCCACGCGGTCCTCCTCGGTGAAGCCCAACTCCACGGCGCGCCGGGCGGCCGTCTCGCCCTCCACCACGAAGGCGTAGGGAGCCCCGGCCTCGTAAACCAGCGCGCGCTTCGAGAGCAGCAGGGCGCCCTCATGGGTCGCGGTCACGAGGTCCGCGGCCACGAACATGCCCGGGCGCAGGGAGGTCTGGGCGGGGTCCACCCGCAGGGTCACCTTGACCGTGCCCGACGCGGCGTCGACGACCGGGGAGATGCGGAGGACGGATCCGGAGACCTCCGCCCCCTCCAGCACCTCGCTGCGGATCCGCGCCGCCTGCCCCACCTTCACGCGGGCGAGGTCCTTCTCGGGGAGGTTCACCTCGACCTTCAAGGCGCCCAGATCGACGACGGTGAAGGCGGGACGGCCCGCGGTGACCGCCTCGCCGAACCGGAGGTCGCGGAAGCTGACGGTGCCCGCGATGGGGCTCGTGAGGGTGCGCGCGGCGTCGGCCTCCCGGGCCTGTTCGAACGTCAACTTCGCGGTGTCGTGGGCGAGGGCGGCCTCGTCGAACGCGTTGCGCGAGACGAAGCCCTGCTCGAAGAGCCCCTTCACCGAGTCGTACTCCTCCTTGGCGCGCCTCCACGCCGCCTCCGCCCGGTCGACCTCGCCCTTGAGCTGGGGGTTCCTGAGCGTGGCGAGCACCGCGCCCGCGGCCACGACGTCCCCCTCTTCGACCCGGATCGACTCCACGACGCCGGACGTCTCGAGCGAGATCGTCGCCATGCGGTCGGAGTCGACCGTCGACGACGCGGCGATCACCTGCGCGATCGGGCCCCGCTCGATCGTCTCGACACGCACGGCGGCCGCCTCCTCCTCCGCCTCGGAGGAGTCGTCGTCGTCCTTCACGGCGGCGGAGTCGTCGTCGTCCGAGGCCTTGTTGCAGGCGGACGCGGGCGCCAGCGCGAGGGCGACGATGAGCAGCAGGCGTCGAGCCACTTGACCTCCTCCAGGTGCCTTACGAGAGCGAGATGCGCCGGACGGCACGGATCGCGTCGACGCGGCCCGTGATCTCCGTGGCGTGGGCCACCATACCGGCGACCTCCTCGTCCGTGAGGGGACGATCCAACACCGACAGGTCGTACGCGATTCCGTATCGGGGGAAGTCGCGGTGGGCCGACTGCAGGTTCGAGACCCCGGCCCTGTAGATGGCGTCGTCCACGGCCTTCTTCGTGCCGCGCGCGTCCGCGTGCACGACGGCGAGGATGTAGGGCGACAGGGCCGTGGCGGCCACGCCGATGCGCCGCTTCGGGGCGAACACGGAGTCCTCGACCGTCCCCCGGGCCGACAGCAGCCGCGCCGACCGGGCCATCTTGCGGCCGATCCGGGGCTGCGCGTCCCGCGTGGCGGCGCCGATGTGGGGGGTGCAGTGGACCTCCGGAACGCCCGCGAACGGGTTGGCCCACGGCTCGGACGTGGTGCGGGGCTCTTCGGGGTACACGTCCACGAACGCCTGACGGACGACGCCGGACCGGACCGCGTCGACCAGGTGGGCCGGGTCGTACAGGAAGCCGCGGGCGAGGTTCACCAGCACGCGCGGCGACTCCTCCGAGCGATTCGCGCCGAGGCGAGCCAGCTGCTCCTTGGTGATGATGTGGGCGTTGGTGCGTCCCCGCGGGTCCTCGGCGCTGAGGTGGATCGTGACCACGTCGGACTCGGAGAACAGCTCGTCGTGGGTCGCGGCGGCCTGCCACTCCATCGTCTCGCCGACGGCCTGGGCGACGTCGCTCACGTCGTGGAACAGGACCTCCATCCCGAGCCCCTCGGCGAGCCGGGCGACCTGCGTGCCGATGTTGCCGAGGCCGAGGATGCCGATGCGCTTGCCCTTGACCTCGAAGCGCCCCGACGAGCTCTTCCGCCAGCGGTTCTCGTCCGTCTCCGCCCACGCCTCCGGAAGCCGCCGGGCGCCCATGAGCAGCTGGCCGATGACCATCTCCGCGACGCTCCGGCCGTTGGACCGGGGGTCGTTGAGCACGAGGATGCCGCGCTCCGCGGCCGCGTCCTTGTCCACGGAGTCGTCGCCGATGCAGCACAGCATCACGGCGAACAGGTCCTCGGCGGCGTCCAGCACCTCCGCGTCCACCACCACCCGGGACCGCTTGAACAGCAGATGAGGGCGGTGCTCGCGGAGGAGCGCGAGGAGCTGGTCGTGCGTCGGCGTCTCGACGACCCGTACGGGCTCGATGCCCTGCTCCCGCAGCCCGCCGTCCAGGACCGGGTCGGGGTTCTCGAGGATCAGCGCCCGCCGGAACGGACCGGTGAGCATGCGGGGCGAGCCCGAGGAGGCGGTCACGGCAGTCTCTGGGGAGGGGCCCCGGGGGGCCGGGCGGTCAGGCGGCTTCGGAGTAGACCTGCTTCGGGTCCCACGAACGCGGCGCCGGAGGCGGCTTCGGCAGGCGCTCCTCGCTGCCCACGTGGCCGGTGAAGTCCGGGATCTTCGGCCCGATGAAGATGCCGACGACGTAGGTGCGGAAGAGGTACACGAAGACCTGCGGGAGCTGCAGCTCGGGGTGGATGAGGTGCGACACGGACGCGTGGAGCTCGGGGAGCTTGCTCCAGTGCTCGGTGGGCTTCCAGTGGTGGACGGTGTGGTACCCGTTGTTGAAGAGCCAGGCGTTGAGCACCGGGCCCACGAAGTTGCGGCTGTGGTTCCACTTGCTCTCGGCGTCGCAGTTCACGTGTTGGACGTAGTTGAAGAACATCACCATCCACAGGCTCACCGCCGTGGGGCCGCCGATGTAGAGCAGCGCGCGCCGCCAGTCCAGCCACAGGAACCCGCCCACGAACGCGCCCCACACCGCGTACTGCGCCATGGCCTCCCAGAACCGGGTGCGACGGCCGGGGCCTCGCTTCCAGTTGTCCTGGAGGTAATGCATGGTCAGCGGGTTCTGGTAGTAGGACGAGACCACCGGGTAGATGGCGGCCATCCAGGTCGTGTCCTTGCGGGTGAGGCGCCAGGTGATGGTGGCGTCGCCCGGGCGGTTGCCGAACACGTGGTGGTTCATCATGTGGGTCGGGATCCACACGAAGATCGGGAAGCCGTAGCAGAAGCTGAGGACGTAGTCCCACGCCCGGTTGGCCCAGGTCTGGTGGAAGATGCCCGCGTGAGCGTGGGAGTGCGCGGCGGGGCCCATGCACATCGCGAAGAACAGCAGCATGAGGTAGGCGGGCCACGAGAAGCCGGTGATCCAGAGGGTGGCGAACAACGCGACCATCGTGATCGCGTAGGCGATCATTCGGACGTCGACTTGGTACTTCAGCGTGGGCATGGCGGGGGGCTCCTGACGGGGCGCTGATATAGCGGAGTCCCGCGGTCCTGTCAGGAGAGATTCCGGGGTGCGGGCGACGTCGATCAGTCTTCGTCGATCTCGTCCGGCTCGGCGAGGTCGCTGAGGCGCTTCAGGCACTGCTCGGCGTGGCGCCGCCACTTGCGCTGATCGGCCACGCGGGTGGGCGCCGGCTGATCGTGAAAACCGACGGACAGCGAGGCCTTGGTGACGCCGACGGCGGCCTCGAGGGCCAGCTCGTAGCGCAGGTGCCGCCCGCGCGCGACGTCCTTGCGCCGGGGCAGGTACTTGCTGTCGAGCACCACGCGCTCGGGGGCCTCGGCCTCGCGGACCCAGTCCCGGAGCTTGTCGCCGTCGCGCACGACGAGCTGACGCGACCCGTCGGGCATGTCGCGGGTGGTGGCAGGGTCGGAGGACTGCGCGGGCGCCCACAGCCACTCGGCGGCGCGACCGACGATGGACGCGACGCCGAAGACCTGGGCGCGGGGGGCGCGGATCTCGCGGGCGACGGTGACGAAACAAGCGGGGGCGTCGGACATGGCGCGCACCTTCGACGTCCGTCCGGGACGCGTCAAGCGAGGCGGCGGTGCCCTTTCCCTGTATCTTGCCCGCCCGTGAGCGCGCTCCTCCCCATCCTCACCACGTCCGCCCCCGCAGGCGCGGATCCGAGCGTCGTCATCTCACCGCGCGCGCGGTGGGAGCCGGGCCTGGGTCGCCTGCGGGACCGGCTGCGGACGGGCGGGCCCTGGATCGTCGCCTTCTCGGGCGGGGTGGACTCTGCGTTCGTGCTGCACGTGGCCTCCAAGGTCCGGGAGGACGTGGTGGCCCTCACCGCCGTGTCGCCCACCCTGCCGGACGCCGAGCGGGCCGCCTGCGTCGCCTTCACCGAGTCGCGGGGCATCCGGCACCTCCTGGTCCCGTCGAACGAGATGGAGGTGGAGGGCTTCGCGGGCAACCCCGTGAACCGCTGCTACTTCTGCAAGACGGAGCTCTACTCCCTCGCCCGCGGGCAGGCCGCCCGACTGGGCGTGAACGCGATCGCCGACGGCGTGAACCTCGACGACCTCGGCGACCATCGCCCCGGCCTCGTCGCCGCGGACGAGCACCGCATCACGCATCCCTTGGTGGACGCGGGCATGTCCAAGGCCGACGTGCGCGGCGCGGCCCGGGCCCTGGGCCTCGACGAGTGGAACAAACCGGCCTTCGCGTGCCTCTCTTCTCGGTTCCCCTACGGCACCGCGATCACCGAGGAGCGACTTCACATGGTCGGCAGCGTCGAGACCCTCCTCCGCGACCTCGGGTTCCGCCAGGTCCGCGTCCGCTATCACGGGGACGTGTGCCGCATCGAGGTGCTCCCCGCGGACCTCCCGCGCCTCGTCGCCGACGACGTCCGGGAGCGCGTGCTCGCCGCCGCCCGGGAGGCCGGTTTCCGCTACACGACCCTCGATCTGCAGGGCTACCGCATGGGCTCGCTGAACGAGGGGCTGGGAGACTCCGAGGCTTGACCGACGGGCAGCGTCGCCGGATCTGGACGGAGATCCTGGTCCTGTATCTCGGCTCGTGCCTGGTGATCCGGATCATCAAGGAGGTGCAGGAGGGGTTCGGCCTGCCGGACGACGTGCTCGTCCTCGTCGCCCTCGTCTTCCTCTACACGCCCGCGCTCGCCGAGCGCTGGAACGGGTTCCGCGTCCACGACGACATCGTGCAGCCGTCGCCGTTCCTGCCCGCGCTGTGGAAGGGCACGAAGTTCTTCCTCGTGGTCATCGCCGTCATCTACCCGTTCTTCCTGCTCGGCAACCACCTGTGGCAGACCGTCGGCTTCACGTGGTTCACGGACAACATCCTGGGCTGGAACCGCCCCTACCGCCCCCACTTCCCCCGCCACGGCCTCCCCGAAAAGCTGATGATGCAGGTCCTCTACCAGCTGATCTGCGTCGGCTACGCGGAGGAGTTCTTCTACCGGGGCTACATGCAGACGCGCATGAACCAGGTGTTCGACGGACGTCGGTTTCGGCTGTTCGGCGCGGAGTTCGGCTGGGCCCTGCCGGTGACCGCCGTGCTGTTCACCGCCGGTCACTCCTTGGTGACCTTGCAGTGGTGGCAGCCCCTCATCCTCTTCCCCGCCCTCGTCTTCGGGTGGATGCGCGCCCGCAGCGGCAACATCCTGGGGGCGGCCCTGTTCCACGCGTGGTCGAACAGCGTGATGATCGTGCTCGACTCGCTGTACGGGGTGAAGGGATGAGGTTCGCGGGGATGATCCTGCTCGTGGCGATCCTGGCGACGCCCGCCCTCGCGGACGACACGGTGCTCGTCGATCGCGTCGTGGCGACCGTCGGCAGCACCCCCATCACGGCCTCCGAGGTGGCCCTGGAGGAGGCGCTGCACGCGCGGATCGCAGACCTCCCCCCCGCCGATCGGGCCGTCTTCGGGCGGCTCTTGACCGAGCCCCGAGAGCCGCTGGAGGCGGTGGTGTTCCGGGCGATCCTCATGGAGACGCCCGAGTTCGCCTCCGTGCGCATCACCGACGACCGCGAGGCCTACGAGCGGTTCAGCGCGTTCGAGGCGACCTTCGAAGACCGCAAGGAGGCCGCCGCGTTCCGTCGGTCGTGGGGCCTCGCGCGCGTGGACCTGGTCGAGTACTTCCGGATCTCCGCGGTGCTCGACCACACCGTGGAGCTGGCCGTGGACCGCGGCGTGCGCGTCTCCGAGGAGGACGAGCGCCGACACTTCGAAGAGCACGGCGCGCGCATGTTCCCCGGACGCGAGTTCGAGGAGGTCCGCGAGGCCGTGGCCCGGCAGGTCTACGAGAAGAAGTTCGATCAGGCCTACCAGAGCTGGCGAAAGCGGCTCCGCGCGAGCGCCCGACTGCGTTATCTGCGTTGATTTGCGGACCGACCGGACAATCGGGCGCGGGTTCCCCTTGACGAATTTTTGACAATCGGGGATAAGCTGGGCCCCCCTGCGTCCGGGTTCGTCCCGGGGAGAAGCGGTCCATGTCCCGAAAAACGACGTACGTCGCCCTGTTTGGCCTCCTGTTTGCGCTCGCTGCCTGTCCCGAGCAGCAGCTCGGCACGTTCGACACGCCCCCCGTGGCCGTGATCGACCAGCCCGTGGAGGGGCCCGACGACACGCCCGCCGTCTTCCAGTCGGGCGCGGCGATCCTCTTCCAGGGCACGGTCTCCGACGATCAGGACAGCGAGATCGAGCTCTCCGTGCGTTGGCTCTCCAGCCTCGCCGCGGACCCGCTCTTCGAAGGCTTCGTCAGCAGCGACGGCTTCACCGAGTTCACCACCACGTTGGTGCCGGGCGAGCACATCGTCACGCTCGAGGTCACGGACACCGCCCTGAACATCTCCCGCGACGAGGTCCAGGTGACCGTGGCGGGCGAGCCCCCGATCCCGCCGCTGGTCTCCATCAACGACCCGCAGGCCTCCTTCGTCTACTTCACCGGCGAGGACGTGGTCTTCAACGGGTCCGTCAGCAACCACGACGAGACGCAGTTCCGGCTCGACGTGCGCTGGAACTCGGACACGATGGGCGAGCTGTGGAGCGGGCTCTCCGAGGCCTCCGGGCTCACGACCTTCGCGCGCGGCCTCACGGCGGGGACGCACGTCGTCACGCTCACGGCCACCGACCAGAACGGCGGCTCGGCGAGCGACACCGTCACCATCGAGGTGGGCGACATCCCGATCGGCCAGTTCGACCAGGACGGCGACGGCTTCTGTCCGGACGGCATCGACCTCAACGGCGACGGCGTCTGCGACGACGACAACGAGCTCACGGGCGTCGGCAGCCAGGACTGCAACGACTTCGAGCCCACCGTCTGCCCGGCCTGCCCCGAGGTCTGCGACGGCCTCGACAACGACTGCGACGGCAACATCGACGTGGGCGAGCTGGATCAGGACAACGACGGCGTGAGCCCGTGCGGCGGCGACTGCGACGACAACGCCCCGCACAACTTCCCGAACAACCCCGAGATCTGCGACGGGCGGGACAACGACTGCAACCCGAACACGTGGGCGGATCCGGGCGCCGAGGCGGACCTGGACAACGACAACGTCCTGTCCTGCGAGGACTGCGACGACAACGAGCCCCTGGCGTTCCCCGGCAACACCGAGGTCTGCGACGACGTGGACAACGACTGCGACGGCCAGGTGGACGAGGGCTTCGACGCCGACGGAGACGGCTGGGCGACCTGCGAGGGCGACTGCAACGACAACGACAACTCGATCAACCCCGGCGTGCAGGACGTCTGCAACAACATCGACGACAACTGCGACGGGCTGATCAACGAGAACAACGCGGACATCTACGAGAGCTGGGAGACGAACGTGAACTCCCCCGGCTACTCGTTGCCGGACGCGAGCCCGACGATCGCCTTCGGCAACGGCAGCTGCGCCATCGGCGGGTTCCTCGAGCTGCAGGCGGACAACTTCTCGATCGCGGCCAACTTCTCGAGCCAGGCGGACCTCTTCGACAACTACGAGTTCGAGAGCGGCCTCACCGGCAACGTGGCGGCGTTCATCGGGTTCATCGTGAACGGCAGCCTGCCGACCAACTGCACCCAGGGGCAGATGACCTGGTCGTCGACGTACCCGATCCAGGTGACGCTGGACGTGGACGGCTCCACGCAGTCCGGCCAGGGCAGCTCCGGCACCCTGAACTTCAACCTGTCCCTGCAGCAGATCCTCGGCGTCGACTACGAGCTGACGGTGCAGCCGCTGACGGCGTGGTCCGGCCCGCCCTGCGACTACAACTACGTCATCAACTTCACGATCCCCTAGTCATTGCGGCGTTTCCCGGACGAAATCCGGAATGCGACCGGTAGGACCCCCGTCAGGCCCCGTATTCCGGATTTCGTCCGGAATGGGGCGAGTCCGCCGACCGGACTCGGGGGGAGGCCCTGCGGGGCTGCCTAGAAGAGCCGCTTGCGCTGGCTGGAGCTGAGGATGCCCAGCATGTCGCGGTACTTGGCGACCGTGCGCCGCGCGATCTTGATGTTCTCGCCCGCGAGCATGTCGACCAGCTTCTGGTCGGAGTACGGCTTGCGGGGGTTCTCCTCGTTCACGATGGCGGCGATGCGCTGCTTCACCATCTCCGAGGCCACGTCCTCGCCTTCCCCGCGCTGGATGCCCGAGTTGAAGAAGAACTTCAGGCTGAACGTGCCGTGGGGCGTGTTCACGTACTTGTTCGACGTGACCCGCGAGACCGTCGACTCGTGCATGCCGATGTCCTCGGCGACGTCCCGCAGGATCATCGGCTTGAGCCGCGAGATGCCCTCGTCGAAGAAGGGCTTCTGCTGCTTGATGATGGAGTCCATCACCTTGTAGATGGTCCGTTGCCGCTGGTAGATGCTGCGGATGAGCCACTGGGCGGACCGGAGCTTCTCCTGGATGAACTCCTTGTCGCCCTTCTTCACCCCGGACAGGACGTTCTTGTAGTAGTTCGACACCCGCAGCTTGGGGACGCCGTCCTCGTTGAGCTGCACCACCCACTCCCCCCCCGACTTGATCACGTGGATGTCGGGGGTGATGTAGCGGGGCTCCTCGGTCGAGAACTCGCGCCCGGGCTTCGCTTCGAGCGTCGCGAGCACCTTGCAGGCGTCCACGATGCGCGACATCGGCACCCGGAGGCCCCTCGCGATCGCCTTGTAGTTGCGCTTCGTGAGCTGCTCCATGTGGTCGGAGACGATGCTGCGCAGGAGCCGGTTCTTGGTGTGGTGGGTGTCGATCTGAAGGAGCAGGCACTCGCGCAGGTCTCGCGCGCCGACGCCCACCGGGTCGAACGTCTGGACCAGGTCGAGCCCGTCCTCGAGCAGCTCCACCGTGTAGTTGCCCTCGGAGGCCATGTCCTCCATCGAGACCTTGAGGTAGCCGTGGTCGTCCAGGTTGTGGATGACGCACAGCGCGGCCTCGCGAACCATCGAGTCCGCGTCCGACATCTGGAGCTGCCACATCAGGTGCTCGGCGAGCGACTCGCTGCGGGTGAGGGTCTGCTCGTACCCGGGCATGTCGTCGAAGTCGCGACGGATCTCGGAGCCGGTGCGAGGACTGGATTGGTACTGCTCGAGGTACTTCTCCCAGTCGATGTCTTGTTGGTCCTTGGTGCCCTCGGCGTTCGGGTCCGCGATCGGCGCCTCGGCCTCGCCCGCGGCGCGCTCCGCCATGGGGTCGACCCGCTGCTCGATCTCCTCCTCGAGGACGGGGTTCTCGACGAGCTCCTGGCTGATGAGGTCGCTGAGCTCGAGGTGGTTGAGCTGGAGGAGCTTGATGGCCTGCTGCAGCTGCGGCGTCATCACCAGCTGCTGGGAGAGCCTCATCTGCTGCTTGAGCTCGAACGCCATGTGCCGCTCCCAGTTTCTTAGTTATTCCACCAACTTCCCCGCGAAGCCTTCCCGTGACCTCGCCCGTCGAACTTAACAACGCCAAGGGCCGAAGTCAAAATGTGGGCGGGTATTGGCCCGATTGGTGCATGGCTGATCAGAACGGCCCGGCTGTCAAGCGCCGAAATAGCGTCGGTGCTGGGGATCCGTCGGCTCGAACTCGCGCGCCGCCCCGTCCGAGACCACCGCCCCGTCGATCAGCACCGCCACCCGGTCGCAGCTCGCGAGCACGTCGTCCGCGGCGTGATCCGTGAGGACCAGCGCGGTGCCCCTGGGCAGCGTCTTCAACCCCTCCCGCAGCGCCCGCCTTCCCCCCGGATCGAGGCCCGCGAAGGGCTCGTCCAGCAGCAGGACCCGGGGCTCCAGCAGCAGCGTGCGCGCCACCTCGAGCCGGCGTCGCTCCCCCCCGGACAGGACCGCCGCGCGACGGTCGGCCACGTCCTTCAGGGCCCAGCCTGCGAGCGCTTCGTCGACGGCGCCGGGGGGCCGAGAACGGCGGGCGGCCGGGGCGTCGAGCGCGGCGGCGAGGTTCTCCCGGACCGTCAGATCCACGAACACCGACGGCGTCTGCGGCACGTAGCCGAGGCCTCGGCGGGCGAGGACATGAGGCGCGGTCCCCGTGACGTCTTCGCCCTCCAGGAGCACCCGCCCCGAGCGAGGACGCAGGCGACCCGAGAGGGCGTCGAACAGGGTGGTCTTGCCCGCTCCGTTGGGGCCCAACAGCCCCACGCGCTCCCCCGCTCGAATGGAGAGACCGACACCGTTCAGGGCCGGCCTTCGCCCCCACCCGGCCACGAGGTCGACGGCCCGGAGCAGCGGACGCGGGAGACGGGTCGCGGTCACGGGACACCACCGATCGCGAGCAGCTCCTCCAGGTCGCAGCCCCCGCAGTCCCAGGCGCCTCCGGCGGCCTTCGCGAGGACGGGCAGCCGCCCGGCGGGCACGCCGACGGCCTCCCAGCGCACGTCCTGAAGTCGGAGCGGTCCGTCCGGCCAGCGACCGTTCGCCGTCGCCGCCTCGATCCGCACCGACGAGGGCTCCCCGTCGGCGCGCGGGGCGGTGATCTCCACCCTCCGGAAGCGGCCCTCGGGCGCTCCGTCGACCCATCGCACGACCGCGGACTCCGCGAAGAACCGCGCGGGCCCGCTCCCCTCGCCGTTTCGGATCTCCCCGTCCCAAGCCAGGTCCACGACCTCGGCGTCCCAGGCGTCGGCCTGAAGGGGGAGCGGCTCGGGAAGATCCGCTCCGCACCCGAGGCTCAGCCCCAACATCAGCAGCGCGAGGGGGCGCACCCACGCCCAGGCCTCCGGACGGCGGCGCACGGCGGCGTCGAGCAGGGCGACGGCGCGATCGCTGAGAGAGCGCACTCGGCCCGGCTCCCCCCGCTCGGGGTCCGCCGCCGGCGCGAGGACATGCAGCGTCACCCCCCGCGGGCGCCCCTCGGCGACCCACACCGCGGCGCCGTGACGCAGGGCCCAGGCGATCAAGGCGTCCGGCGCGCCGAGCCTCCCCAGGACCCACGGACACGCCCGCCGCCCCGCGCGATCGGGCGAGACTCCGTCCACCAAGACGACCACGGTGCCGCCTCGCCGCAGGCTCTCCGTAGCCGTCCTCAGGCCCGCGCGCCCCCGCGGGACCCCCGTGACCCCGCGCCGGGAACGACGTACGCGGAGCCACTCCTCGGCCCGATGCAGCCCGGGCCACGGCGCCGCCACGACGGTGGGGGGGCGGCCTCGGCGGGCGAGCTCCGCAGCCGCCGCCTCCCACGGTCCGAGGTGTCCCCCGAGCACCAGCACCCCGCGCGATCCGGCCGAGGCGACGGCCTCGTCCCATCCGTCGACCTCCACCCCGACGTCGTCCTGGAGCAGGCCCCCGAGCATCCGCCCCATGGACGCGCCCCAGGCCCACGGCGACACCGCGAGCCCCGCCGCGGCCGCCCGACGGCGCACGGCCAGCCAGGGCCACAGCGACACGGCGGCGACCGTCCCGACGGCGACGAGCAGGGGCTGGAGGATGCGGGGAGGCACGACGGACCCGATTGCCGCGCCCACCCGGGCGACGAGGCGGATCGCTCGGTCGGCGACCCCGTGCGAGGTCACGGAGGGCTCAGGATTCGGCGGAGGCGACGCCGGGGGCGCTCGTGAGGACCGCGCCCGCGAGGTCCTTCTGCTCCGCGGCCGCAGGCTCGACCGAGGGCCGCTGCGCGCGGAACGCCAGGGCGGCCTCCACGAACCGCTCGAAGATCGGGTGCGGGGCCGTGGGCTTGGACTTGTACTCGGGGTGGAACTGGCACCCGAAGAACCAGGGATGCTCCGAGATCTCGACGGTCTCGCACAGCTTGCCGTCCGGGCTGAAACCCGAGGGCGTCAGCCCGGCGCCCTCCAGCTGCTCGAGGTACTCGCTGTTGACCTCGTAGCGGTGGCGATGCCGCTCGGAGATCTCGGCCTTTCCGTAGATGCGGTGCGCGAGCGTGCCGCTGCGGACGTGGCAGGGGTAGGCGCCCAGCCGCATCGTGCCGCCCTTCATCGTGATCTCCTTCTGGGCCTCCATCAGGTCGATCACGGGGTGGCTCGTGGAGTCGTCGAACTCGCGGCTGTTGGCCCGCTCGAGGCCCAGGACGTTTCGCGAGAACTCGACCACCGCCAGCTGCATGCCGAGGCAGATCCCGAGGAACGGGATGCGCTGCTCGCGCGCGTGCTTGATGGCCGCCATCTTGCCTTCGGTCCCGCGCTCGCCGAAGCCGCCGGGGACGAGGATCCCGTCCAGGCCCGCGAGCAGATCGAGGCGTCCGCTCTCCAGGTCGTCCGAGGGGACGAACCGGAGCTCGACCTTCGCCTTGACGTGCATGCCGCCGTGGGCCAGCGCCTCGTTGAGGCTCTTGTAGGACTCGACCAGGTGGACGTACTTGCCCACGATGCCGATCACGACGTCCTGGGTCGGGTTGACCATGCGGTCGACGATCGCCTCCCAGGCCACCAGGTCCGGACCGCGCGCCCAGATGTTCAGGCGCTCGAGGATCTTGTCGTCCAGCTTCTCCTCGTGGAACGTCAGGGGGAGCTGATAGATGCAGCTCACGTTCGGCGCGGAGACCACGTGGTCCGCCGACAAGTTGCAGAAGAGGCCGATCTTCGCCTTGATCTCGGCGGGCAGGGACATGTCGCTGCGGCAGAGCAGGATGTCCGGCTGGATGCCGATCGACCGCAGCTCCTTCACGCTGTGCTGGGTGGGCTTGGTCTTGAGCTCGTCCGCGGTGCTGAGGTACGGGACGAGCGTGACGTGCACGTACAGCACGTTCTCTTCGCCCAGGTCGAAGCGCAGCTGACGGATCGCCTCGAGGAACGGCAGGGACTCGATGTCGCCCACCGTGCCGCCGACCTCGATGATCAGGATGTCGACCTCGTCGCCCGCGACCCGGAGGATCCGCGACTTGATCTCGTTGGTGATGTGCGGAATCACCTGCACGGTCCGGCCGAGGTACTCGCCGCGCCGCTCCTTGCGGATCACCGACTCGTACACCTTGCCGGTGGTGAAGTTGTTGGCCTTGCCGGTCTTCGCGCTCGTGAAGCGCTCGTAGTGCCCCAGATCGAGGTCGGTCTCGGCGCCGTCGTCGGTGACGTACACCTCGCCGTGCTGGTACGGCGACATAGTGCCGGGATCCACGTTGATGTACGGGTCCATCTTGAGGTGCTGGACACGCAGCCCTCGGCACTCCATCAAGGCGCCGATCGACGCCGAGGACAGACCCTTGCCGAGGGAGGACAAGACGCCTCCCGTGACGAAGATGAACTTCGTTTTCATGCGTCGAAACCCTTGGAGCGCGGTGGACGTCCTGACCGCGGTGAAGTGTACCCAGAACGACGGAAGGCGGATCCGAAGACCCGCCTTCCAGAGGTGGTTTTTCAGCCGGGCGAAGACGCCCCGCGGATCAACGCTTGCTGAACTGGAAGCGCGCCCGAGCGCCCTTCTGGCCGTACTTCTTCCGCTCCTTGATCCGCGCGTCGCGGGTCAGGAAGCCCTCCGCCTTGAGGGCGGGGCGAAGCTCGGGGTTGAACTTGAGGAGCGCGCGGCTGATGCCGTGCTTGATCGCCCCGGCCTGGCCGCTCGTGCCGCCCCCGCGGACGCGGACCGTGATGTCGAAGCTGCCCTCGGTCTCCGTGAGCTGGAGGGGCTGCTTGAGGATCATCTTGTCCGTCTCGCGACAGAAGAAGGTGTCGAGGTCACGGTCGTTGACCATGAACCGACCGGCGCCGGGGGTGAGGTACACGCGGGCCGTGGCTCGCTTGCGTCGGCCGGTGCCGTAGTAGACGGAGGTGCTCATCGACTGCTTCTCCTAAAGCGCCAGCGGCTGCGGCTGCTGGGCGGTGTGCGGGTGATCGCTGCCCGCGTACACCTTGAGCTTGGTGATCTGGCGCGCGGCCAGACGGTTCTTGGGGAGCATCCCCTTCACGGCGTGCTCCCAGACGCGCTTTGGATCGCGCTCGATGAGCTCTCCGAAGCTGAGCGCCTTGAGGCCGCCCGGGTAGCCCGAGTAGTTGTAGTACTTCTTGGCCTGGCGCTTGTTGCCCGTGACCACGACCTTCTCGGCGTTGATCACGATGACGAAGTCGCCCGTGTCCACGTGAGGGGTGTAGACGGCCTTGTGGCGACCGCGGAGGACGTCCGCGATCCGGGTCGCGACGCGGCCCAGGGTCTTGCCCTCGGCGTCCACCACGAACCAGTTCCGGGCGATGGTGCCCTCGTTCACGTCTTCCTTGCGAGCGAACCAAGTGCTCATGACTTCTTTCCTTCTGCGGCCTCGTCGGCGTCTTACCGACTCCGAAACCGATCGCGCGCTCGACCCAGGCGAACGCGGAGAGGCCTTCTACAGGAGCCCTCCGGTGGGGTCAAGAATGATCGCCTCGTGCGCACCCGTTGTTCAGTCGGCCGCCTCGAGGAACGACGGCATCGTGCGGTACCAGAGGTCCGCGTTGCCGAGGCGGTAGTCGACCCAGAGCACATGCACGGCGGGGCCCGCGAGGGCGATCTGGGGGTCGTCGGAGATTGCGCTGGATTGGGGGTCGTCGTCCACCCGCTGGTCTTCGGGGGCCCAGGTGAGGCCGCCGTCGGTGGAGATTCGGTAGTACACGTCGGGCTGCGGGGCGCCCTCGAAGTCCGAGCCCGTGGTGCGGTGATCGATCCAGCCCACGGCGACGCGGTCCCCCTGTTGGACGATCTTCGGCCGCAGCGAGTGGGCCGTGCCGATGACGTCCGTGTCCACCCGGAACTCCGAACCCCAGCTCTCCCCGCCGTCGATGCTGGTGCGCACGAGCACGTCGAAGCCCACGTCCCGGTTGTCGTGCCAGGCCACCATCACGCGACCCGCGGCCGCGCTCACCGAGGGATAGAAGCTGTCCGCGGCGCCCTCGCCGTCCGCCTCGAGGCGCTGGGGCTCGTCGGTCCAGGTGAAGCCGGCGTTGGTGGACGACGCCAGGAAGATGTCCCGCGCCCCGTTTCGATCGTCGTGCCAGGCCACGTAGATCGCGGGCTGCGCGGCGTCGCGATCGATGACCATCGAGATCCCGAAGGCGTTGATGGTCCTCCCCGGCGCGCCCGTGAGGCGGATGTCCGTGGGGTCCCAGAAGTCTCCGCGGGTGGCCGAGTGGCGGACGTAGACGTCGTTGCCGCCGTGCCGGGCGTCCTGCCACGAGACGTAGATGCCCCCGATCGCGTCCGTGACGATGAGCGGATGGGCCGAGTAGGCGGACCCGGCCTCGTCCGTGTCGAGGCGGATCTCCTCGGGAAGCCAACCCGCGCCGTTCGTCCCGCGCGTGAAGTAGATGTCGTAGGCCCCGCGGCGGTTGTCGTACCAGACGACGTACACGTGGTCCGTGTCGTCCTCCCGCACGACGGACAGCGCCGGGCCAAGGGAGTCCCAGTCGCCCTCGAGGTCGACGGTCAGGAGGGCGTCGTTGCCCCACGTGCGGCCCCCGTCCTCGGAGTAGCGGAAGTAGATGCTCCTGTGGCCCAGGTCCGAGTCGCGGTCGTCCTCCCAGGCGACGTAGACCCGCTCGCCCACGCACGCGATGGTCGGATTCTCGGCGACCGACTGCCCGGTGGGGTCCGCGGACAGCTGCGTGTCCTGCCCCCAGCTCCCCCCGCCGCCGCGGCCGGCGTTGAAGAAGACCTGGTTGCGACCCCCGCGGCGGTCGTCGTGCCACACGGCATACACGGTGGTGCCCGCCACGCACATGGCCGGCTCGCCCGTGTTGCCCGCGTCGCTCGAGTCGACGCGCACGTCCTGCGTGGTGTAGGCGATGATCTCGGGCTCGCCGCCGGGGCCCTCGCAGTCCGCGCCCACCCCGAAGAGGGCGAGCAGTGCGACGATCGGCAGGAGCGGAGCGGACGGGGTGCGGCGCGACATGCGCGGGAGGGTACCAGTCGGGCGAGCGGGTGCTCGGGCACGGTTTGACCGGGCCCGCCGCGCTGTGGCAGGGTCGCGAGCCGCTCGCCTCCCCGAGCGCGATGGAGATTGCCTGGATGGCCGCCAGCCCCAAGCCCGACCTCGGTTCGAAGTTCACCTGCTTCAAGTGCCAGTGCAAGTTCTACGACCTCGGTCGTCCCGAGCCGCTCTGCCCGCGCTGTGGGGCGGACCAGCGTGAGGACCCCGCCCCCGACCCCCGGGAGGCCTACGCCTCCCCGCGCCGGCGAGGCAAGAAGAAGGCGAAGAAGGCTGCGCCCAAGAAGGTCGAGCAGCCGGTCGAGGAGGAGGGCGATCTGCTCGACGACCTCGACGACGACGACGACGCGAAGGACGCCAAGGACGACGGGAAGGGCAAGGCCAAGGCGAAGCCCAAGGCCAAGAAGAAGGCCAAGCCCAAGGCCAAGAAGAAGAGCTAGTACACCCGGCCGTCGCCCCCGTAGAGAACCCGTTCGAGAAACAACCCGTGAGGCGGGGCCGTCGGCCCGGCCTGAGCGCGGTTCTGCGTGTCGCGGATGCGCACCATGGAGCCGAGCTCCATCCGACCACGGCCGACCTCCACGGCCGTCCCCACGAGGATGCGCACCATCTGCTTCAGGAACCCCGACCCGTGGAACCGCAGCGAGACGATCTCGCCCGCGCGCTCGACCTCGGCCGCGTGCAGCGTCTTCACTGGATCGGGGCTGCTGCAGTCGGAGGCTCGATAGGCCCCCCAGTGAGCCGTCGTCGGGAGGGTCGCGAGCTCGTCCCGCAGACGCGCGACGTCGAGGTCGGGCGCAACCCGCCAGACCCGCCCGCGCAGCAGCGCCGAGTGGGGGATCCGCGGGAGCAGGTCGTAGCGGTACCACTTGCCCCGCGCTCGCGAGCGCGCCTCCCAGTCCGCAGGCACCTCTTCGACCTTCACGACCCGAACGTCGCGCCCGCACAGCCCGTTGAACCCGCGCAGGATCCGCCCCGTGGGGAGCTCCCGCGTGGTGTGGACGTTCGCCACCTGGGCGAGGGCGTGGACCCCCGCGTCCGTACGCCCGGAGCCGCGCACGACGACGTCGTGGCCGAACAGGGTGCGCGCGGCGTCCTCGAGCTCACCCTGCACGGTCCGCAGGCCGCGGGGCTGCCGCTGCCATCCGTGGAAGTCGGCCCCGTCGTACTCGATCGTGAGCTTGTAGTTGCGGGCCCCGGGGGTCTCCGGGCCGACGGCCGTCACCGTCGTCGCGCGACCGGCGCCAGGATCGCCAGGAGGAAGGCCGCCCACGCGAGCGCTCGGGGTCGAAGGGGCGCCGCGGCGATCGAGTTCGGCGCGCAGGTGCAGCCGTAGGTGTCCCCCGCGCACTCCGACGCCGCGCAGGTGGCCACGGGGATGCCGGTGACGACGGTCGCGGGCCCGCTCTCCAGGTCCGAGGAGTCGATGGACACCACGGTCAGGTAGTAGACGGTGTCGTTCACGAGCCCCTCGAGCGTGACGCTGTGCTGCGTCGAGGCCGCCGTCCACTCGACGTCCATGGGGTAGTCGTCGGTGCGCTCGTCGTCCTCGCCCTCGTTCACGAGCACGGCGAACGCGGGCAGGTCGCCTTCGCCCGTGAAGACGACGTCGGACAGGTAGAGCTCGTAGTGGTCGATGTCGGGGTCGTCGCTCGACGTCCAGGTGACGACCAGCTTGTTGTCGCCGCCCTCGGCGGACAGGCCCGTCACGACCTCCGGGGGCGTGTCGCGGTTCACGACCACGCTGTCCTTGCCCACGTTCCCGGCGTCGTCCTCGAGGTAGACGAACAGGCGGTTGTCGCCCTCCTCCTCGAGGTCGTCCACGGAGAGCTCGACCGAGACCTCCACGTCCGCGGTGGCCCGCCCCGTGGCGATGCTCGAGCCGTCGTCGGCGTCCGGCCCCCCGTCGCGGATGTCGTAGTCGCCGTCGGCGTCGGGCGTGAACGTGATGGTGAAGGTGTCGCCGTCCTGGACGGTGTCCGGCGTGGCCGTGATGCCGTCGATCCAGGGGCGGTCGGACACCACGCGCACGGTGCTGTCGGACGCTCGGACGTACACGGGATCGTCCCCCGAGCTCGGCATCGCGAACTCCACCGCGTAGCTCCCGTCGATGGAGAGGCTGCCGTCGAGCTCCGCGTCGTCCGCGCCGTAGGCCTCGATGGTGCCGTCCTGGCGACCGAGCCACAGGCGGAGAACGGACCCGTCGTACACGAACCCCAGCGCCGAGGGATCGGCGATGCCCGAGAGGAACCGAGTGGCCGTCGTGGACGCCGTGACGTTCGAGAGCGTCCAGACGTCGCCGCTCGTGGAGTCGGCCCACAGCGACGTGGTCACCCACTCGCTGGTGACCATGTCCAGGGTGCTGCCCTGGACCACGACGGGGGGGGAAGTGGACGCCGAGTAGGTGCCGGTGTTCCGGGAGACCCACGACATCACGCCCCGGGTGTCCGCCACGAGCACCGCGCCGGCGTCGACCCCGACGGTCATGGCCGCGACGGTGCCCGTCCCCAGGAGCGGGAGGCCCCCGCCGTCCGTCCCGGTCCCCGCGACGTCGAAGCGGTGCAGGCTGTACGTGCTGCCGTCCTGCACCACGGCGTGGACGTAGTCGTCCCCGTCGGCCCAAGCCAGCTCGGTGACCGCGCCGATGCCGTCGTTGAGCACCACCGCGCTGGGCGTGTTCGCCACCGGCGGCGTCGAGTCGTCGACCTCGACCACGTAGATCGTCCCCTCGGAGCCGCAGCCGACGTAGAAGCGATCGCCGAACGTCGCGCTCTCCACGAACACCACGGACTCGGCCACGTCGCAGCCGCCCGCGAAGATCGGGGAAGAGAAGGCCGCCTCGTGCCAGATGTACAGCCCCCCCGTGCCCGCGGCCCCGACGACGCGCCCGTCGGGGCTGGTGTCGATGCCGTGCAGGGTGACCGCGCCCATGGGGAGGCTCCCCGCTTCACCGCCGGGCAGCGCGTGGGCGGTCCCGACGACGAAGAGGGAGGCGACGACCGTCGCGAGCTTCACGCCATCCATACGGCCTCCGCGATCTGGACCGCGTTCACCGCGGCGCCCTTGCGCAGGTTGTCGGCGACGACCCACATCGCGACGGAGTGGTCGTCGAACGGGTCGCGCCGGATGCGGCCCACGAACACCTCGTCCGTGCCCGCGAGGTCGAGGCCCATGGGGTACTCCTCGTCCGCGGGGGTGTCCCGCACCACCACGCCGTCCGCCACCTTGAGCTCCCGACGCACGGCCGCGGCGGTGATGGGCTTGTCGAGCTCGGCCACGATCGACTCGCCGTGGCAGGCGAAGGTGGGCACCCGCACCGCGGTGGGCGTGACCTTGAGGTCCGGCCGCCCGAGGATCTTCCGGCTCTCCTCCACCAGCTTCCACTCCTCCTGGGAGTAGCCGTCCGCGCGGAAGGGGCCGATGGCGGGGATGCAGTTGAACGCGATGGCGTGGGGGAACTTGTCCACCACGCGGTCCTTCTGGTTGAACATCGCGACGACCTGCCCCGACAGCTCCTCGATCCCCTTCTGACCGGCCCCCGAGACCGACTGGTACGTCGACACGATCACCCGCCGCAGCCCGAACGCCTCGGCCAGGGGCGCGAGCGCGACCACGAGCTGGATCGTCGAGCAGTTGGGGTTGGCGATGATCTTCTTGCCGCCGGTGGCGAGGGCGATGGCGTCCGGGTTGACCTCGGGGACGACGAGCGGGACCTCCGGGTCCATGCGCCAGGCGGAGCTGTTGTCGATGACGACCGCGCCCGCCTCGGCGAACAGGGGGGCGAACTCGCGGCTGACGTCGCCGCCCGCGGAGAAGAGGACGAGGTCCAGGTCCCCGGGCGAGTCCTCGTCGAGCAGCTCCACGTCGATGGTGCGGCCGCGGAAGAGGAGCTCTTCGCCCATGCTGCGCGCCGAGGCGAAGAGGCGCAGCTCGGCGACGGGGAACTCGCGCTCCTCCAGGACCTTGATCATCTCGCGGCCGACGGCGCCCGTCGCCCCCACGACGGCGACACGCGCGTCTGTGCTTGCTGAACCCATGACGTCCTCTCGACCGACCCGGCGGGGCGCGGGTCGGCGACGCTTCTATCAGCCTGCGCGGCGGGCGGCGCGGTGAGGTTCGAGGATCGTCTCGATTCGGTCGCGCCCCGCCAGCTTCTCGCGTTTCAGACGCCTCACCTGGGCTTCTTCTTCCGGGCTGAGCCAACTGCGCGACGCGAACGCCTCCAGCGCGGACTCGTACCGCGTGTGGTCGGCGAGCAGGGTCTCCAGCTCCGGGTTGTCGGGGGTCAGGGCTTCGATCAGGTGCAGATCGGAGGGCGTCATGGAGGTCCTCGACGGCACGGCATGTGCCGGTTCTTCCAGCCTAACCGATCGCGTCGGACCCTCGGGGCTCCGTCCGAGTCCCGTCGTGGCGACGCATGTAGATCGGCGCGACGGGGCCCGGCGTCGCCGAGACGTCCACGGCCCGGGCGACGGGGATCAGGTTGGGGCCGAGCACGTGAGCGGGGGCGACGGACAGCCGCGGCGACGTCCACCGCGTCTCGTACAGCCGGGCCCCGTCCCCCACCAACTCCACGTCCACGTCCGCCTCTCCCAGGGCGACGGCCCAGGCGTCGGGCGTGACCAGATCGAGGGGGATCAGCGTCTCGAGGGCGTCGCGAGTGCGGCGGAAAAGGGCCGTGTAGAGCTCGCCCCGCCGGGCGTCGAGGGTGACGCCGACGACGTCCGTGGTGGCGGCCCACGCCCACCCGTCGAGCGCGGAGACGGAGCTCAGGGGGATGCGGCGGGCGGCGCAGAGGCCCTGGAGCGTCGCGATGCCGACCCGGAGGCCGGTGAACGCGCCCGGGCCCCCGACGACGACGGCCGCGGACAGGTCCCCCATCGAGCGCCCGCAGGACGCGAGCAGGCCCTCGATCGTGGAGGCCAGGGACGCCCCTCGATGCTTCGGCCGGCGCGCCTGCCACTGGGCGAGGGCGAGCTCCCCCTGCACCAGCGCGAGGGTCTCTACGGCGCAGGACGTGTCCACCGCCAGCACGAGGGGCGCGGAGGGGTCGGGCTCGACCCGCGGGCTGGGGGCGGGGCCTCGGCTCCGCCGGGGACGCTTCACGCCCATCGCTCAGCCCCCGACGATCAGCGGCCGCGCGAACACGACGTACCCGTAGACCACGGGGAGGCTGAAGATGACGGAGTCGATGCGGTCGAGCATGCCGCCGTGGCCGGGCAGGAACCTGCCGGTGTCCTTCACGCCGTGGGTGCGCTTGATCATGGAGGCCACGAGGTCGCCGGTGACGCCCGCGAGGTTGCCCAGGACGCCGAGGATCACGCAGTCCCACCAGGTCAGCACGTCCAGGAAGAACCACTTCCACACGAAGACGCCGAACACGGCGAGGGCGACGCCGCCCACGAACCCCTCCCACGTCTTCTTCGGGGAGATGAGCGGGATCATGGGGTGCTTGCCGAAGGCCCGGCCCGCGAAGTAGCCGCCGGTGTCGCCGAGCCACGCGGCCACGAGGGGGATCCAGATCCAGGACGAGCCCGACTCGAGGGCGCGGAGGGCGGGCAGGAACCCGATGAGGAAGGGCACGTACAGGAGCCCGCAGAGGAACCGCGCCCACTTGTCGGCGAGCAGGTCGGTGTCCTTCGCGGTGAAGAGGAACACCGCCGCGGAGACCGGCACGGCCACGAGCCAGACGCCGCTGGCGAGGGCCGCGCTCGCCTGGGGTCCCGCGGCGGAGGACGCGAAGATCGGCAGGCCCATCCCCAGCATCATCGGCAGGGCGACGCGGCGGTCGTCCCTCAGCGTCATCCCCACGTACTCGACGATGCCCCAGCAGCCCGCGGTGAAGGCGAGCCCGGCGATCCACCAGTAGTTCCCGAAGATCAGGATCGGGAGCACGACCGCGAGGGCCGCGAGCCCCGAGATCAGACGGGTCTTCGTCCCGCTCACGCGCTCTCCTCGATCTGCGCCGACGTGAGCCCGTACCGACGCTCGCGACGGCCGAAGGAACCGAGCGCCGCGGCGAAGGCGTCCTCCCGGAAGTCCGGCCACGCGATGTCCGCCACGTAGAGCTCGGCGTACGCCACCTGCCAGAGCAGGAAGTTCGACAGCCGCATCTCACCCGCCGTGCGGATGACGAGGTCCAGCTCGGGCAGGCCCGCCGTGTACAGCCTCGATTCGATGGACGCCTCGTCGATCGACCGGGGGTCGAGGGTGCCGGCCGCGACGTCCTCGGCGATGAGCCGCGCGGCCCGAACCAGCTCCTGCCTGGACCCGTAGGACAGCGCGAGGTTGAGCACCATCCCGGTGCCGTGCGCGGTGGCGGCCATGGTGCGCTCGAGCGCCTCGCGCGCCGCCGGGACGAGCCGCTCGGCCTCTCCGGAGACCTGCAGGCGGATGCCCTCGTCCAGCATGAGCTGCCGCTCGGCCTCGAGGAAGTGCACGAGCAGGCCCATCAAGGCGTCGACCTCGTCCTGGGGACGGCCCCAGTTCTCCGTGCTGAACGAGTAGAGCGTGAGCGCCTCGACGCCCACGCGGCGGGCCATCTTCGTGATGACGCGCACCGACTCGACGCCCTCGGCGTGGCCCCGGTGACGGGGCAGCCCACGAGCCTGCGCCCAGCGTCCGTTGCCGTCCATGATGATGGCCACGTGCCGGGGGAGGGACCGCGGGGACGCAGCCTCCGAGGTCAAACCTCGAGGATCTCCTTGGCCTTCGCCTTCACCACGTCGTCGACCTTCGTGCAGTGCGCGTCGGTCGACTTCTGGATCATCTCGAGGCCCCGCTTGAGGTCGTCCTCGGAGATCTCGCCGTCCTTCTGCGCGCTCTTGAGGAGGTCGTTGTAGTCCTTGCGGACGCCCCGGATCGACACCTTGCACTTCTCGCCCGCCTGCTCGACCTCGCGGACCATCGACTTGCGGCGGTCGCCGGTGAGCTCGGGGAAGGCGAGGCGGATGATCTTGCCGTCGTTGTTGGGCGTGATGCCGATGTTGGACATCGAGATGGCCTTCTCGATGGCGGGCAGCATGGTCGGGTCCCAGGGCTTCACGATGATCATCCGCGCCTCGGGCACGGTGAGCGTGGCCACGCCCTGCAGCGCCGTGGGCGCCCCGTAGTAGTCGATGCGGATGTCGTCGAGGACGGCCAGGGACGCGCGCCCGGTGCGCTTCTTCGCCAGCTCGGACCGCAGGTGCCTCACCGGCTTGTCCATCTCGTCGCCGAGGTCTTCGATGTACTCGTCCATCTGCTGCTCCCGCTCTCCGGCGCGGCCCCGCCGGGCGCGGAATACTAGCAGGGACGCCCCAAGCAGAAAGGGCGGCCGACGCTTGGTCGACCGCCCTCTCGGGACTCTGCGCGAGTCGGTTAGTTGGTGCCGGCCATGGCGGCGACCTCGGCGGCGAAGTCGTCCGACTTCTTCTCCAGGCCTTCGCCGAGCGACCAGCGAGCGAAGCGACGGATGCGGATGTTCTCACCCGTCTGCGTCACGACCTCGGTCTGGTACTGCTCGATGGTCTTGCTGTCGTCCTTCACCCAGGCCTGCTCCATGAGGCAGTTCTCGGCGAAGTACTTGTTGAGCTTGCCGACGACCATCTTCTCCGCGATGTGCTCGGGCTTGCCCGAGTCGATCGCCTGCTGGAGGAAGATCGCCTTCTCGCGCCCGACCTCGTCGGCCGGGGCGTCTTCACGACGGACCCAGTTCGGGGAGGCGGCGGCGATGTGCATCGCCACGTCCTTGATGAACGCCTGGAAGACGTCGCCGCGAGCGACGAAGTCGGTCTCGCAGTTCACCTCGACGAGGACGCCGAGGCGGCCGCCGCCGTGGATGTAGGAGAAGACGGACCCCTCGGTGGCCGCGCGGGTCGCCTTCTTGGCGGCCTTCGCGATCCCCTTGGTGCGGAGCCAGTCGACGGCCTTCTCGAAGTCGCCGTCGACGGCGCCGAGGGCCTTCTTGCAGTCCAGGATGCCCGCGCCGGTCTTGCCGCGGAGCTCCTTGATCTGAGCAGCACTGATGGACATCTGTTCGTTCCTTTCGAGCTACGCGGGAGCAGCTTCGGTGGTCTCGGGGGCCTCGGCAGGCGCCGCGGCGTTCTCGGTGTCGGGGGCGGTCTCGGCCGCAGCCTCCTCCGCGGGGGCGGCCTCGGCGGCGCCGGCCGGAGCCTCCTCGGCGGCCTCTTCGGCAGCGGGGGCGGCCTCGGCGGCCTCTTCGGCAGCGGGGGCGGCCTCGGCGGCCTCTTCGGCAGCGGGGGCGGCCTCGGCGGCCTCTTCGGCGGCGGGGGCGGCCTCGGCGGCCTCTTCGGCGGCGGGGGCGGCCTCGGCGGCCTCCTCGGCGGCGGGGGCGGCCTCGGCGGCCTCCTCGGCGGGCGCGGCGGCGGCTTCGTCGGACGAGCCCTTCTTGAAGACCTCGGGCTCGGGAGCCGCGGCGCCCTCCTCGCCACCGGCGGACACGGTGCCGCCACCCAGGCTCGAGTACTCGCGGCGCGCGTAGTCCTTCGCCATCTGCGTACCCTCGATGCACGCGTCGGAGATGGCCTTCGTGAAGAGGCGAATCGCCTTGAGCGCGTCGTCGTTGCCGGGGATGACGAACTTGATGCCGTCGGGGTCGCAGTTGGTGTCGACCACGGCCACGATCGGGATGCCGAGGCGCTTCGCCTCCTTGGCCGCGATGTGCTCCTTCTTCGGGTCGATGATGAACACGACGCCGGGGAGCGCGGTCATCTCCTGGATGCCGCCCAGGGAGTTCTTCAGCTTCGCCGTCTGGCGATCGAGGCTGATGCGCTCCTTCTTGGACAGCCCGTCGAAGCGGCCGCTGTCGCGGTCCTTCTCGAGGTTGTTCAGGCGGTCGATCGAGCCCTTCACCGTCTTGAAGTTGGTGAGCATGCCGCCCAGCCACCGGTGGGTGACGTGGAACTGGCCCGCGGCCTCGGCGGCCTCGACGACGATGTCGGCGGCCTGGCGCTTCGTGCCCACGAAGAGGACCTTCTGGCCTCGGGCGACGGCCTGGCTGACGAACTGCGTGGCGGCGATCAGCTGGATGGCCGTCTTCTGCAGGTTGATGATGTGGATGCCGTTCTTCTCGCCGAAGATGTAGGGCTTCATCTTCGGGTTCCAGCGACGGGTCTGGTGACCGAAGTGAACGCCGGCTTCGAGCAGATCGCGAAGAGAAATGTCGGGCATGGGGCTTGGCCTTCCTCCGGTTGGGCCTCCGCGCGGTCCCTCGAGGTCGAGCCTACGACCGTCGAGCAGGGGCCCCTTCAACCGACCGTGAGGTCGTCACCGGAGGGGGCGAATCCGCGCGTGGGATTCAGCCGAGCCGAGGTCGCGAGATTGCGACGTCGGCGCGGGCGAGGGGTGCTACCACACGCTCCCGACGTCGGCAAGATTCGTTTCTCGGCTTGCGGAAGGCCCGACGGTAGCTATGTGCTATCAAACCGCCGCGCCGCGCTCACGCGCGCGACACACCAAGAGCCATGAGGCAGCGACCGCGATGTTGAAGATGCCCGCGATGTTCGAGAAGGTCTTCGGGACCGCGCACGACCGCAAGATCAAGAAGCTGAAGCCCCTGGTGGCACGCGTCAACGCGCTCGGCCCCAGCTACGAGAAGGCGAGCGACGCCGAGCTCAAGGCGATGACGCCGCTGTTCCGCGAGAAGCTCGACAACGGCGCGAGCCTGGACGAGATCCTGCCCGACGCCTTCGCGGTCGTGCGGGAGGCGGCTTGGCGCAGCATCCAGATGCGCCCCTACGACTGCCAGATCATCGGCGGCATCTTCCTGCACGAGGGCACCATCGCCGAGATGCGGACGGGCGAGGGCAAGACCCTGGTCGCCACCCTCCCCTGCTACCTCAACGCGCTCCAGGGCAAGGGCGTGCACGTCGTCACGGTCAACGACTACCTCGCCACCCGCGACGCCGCGTGGATGGGCCAGGTCCACGAGTGGCTCGGCCTCTCGGTGGGCTGCATCAGCCACGGGATGACGAACGAGGCGCGGCGGAACGCCTACAACTCCGACATCACCTACGGGAACAACTCCGAGTTCGGCTTCGACTTCCTGCGCGACAACATGAAGCTGTCGGTCGACCACATGGTCCAGAAGCGGGGCCACAACTTCGCGATCGTGGACGAGGTCGACTCCATCCTCATCGACGAGGCGCGGACGCCGCTGATCATCTCCGGGGCCGCCGACGCGGACCTCGACAACTACTACAAGGTCGACAAGATCGTCCCCGGCATGAAGCAGGAGATCGACTTCGTGCTCGACGAGGAGGCGCGCAGCGTCAGCCTCACCGAGCAGGGGATCGACGTCGTCGAGCAGCGCCTGGGCATCAAGAACCTGTTCCTCCCCGAGAACATCGAGATGCTGCACCACGTCAACCAGGCGTTGCGCGCGCACCTCGCGTTCAAGCGGGACAAGCACTACGTGGTCGAGAACAACAAGGTCGTCATCGTGGACCCGCACACCGGTCGAAAGATGCCGGGGCGGCGCTGGTCCGACGGCCTGCACCAGGCGATCGAGGCGAAGGAGAAGATCCGCATCGAGAAGGAGAATGAGACCCTCGCGACGATCACGTACCAGAAGTACTTCCTGAAGTACGACAAGCTCTCCGGCATGACGGGGACGGCCGACACCGAGGCCGAGGAGTTCCAGAAGATCTACGACAGCGACACCGTCGTGATCCCCACCAACCGTCCCATCGCCCGCCTCGACCACGACGACGTCATCTACAAGACCGAGCCCGAGAAGTTCCAGGCGGTCATCGAAGAGATCAAGGAGTGCCACGCAGCCCGTCAGCCCGTGCTCGTGGGCACCGCCTCGGTCGAGAAGTCGGAGCTCGTGCACAAGCTGCTGGTGCGGGAGGGCCTCCCCCACAACGTGCTGAACGCCAAGTTCCACATGTCGGAGGCCTCGATCGTCGCCCAGGCGGGCACCCCGGGCGCCGTGACCATCTCCACGAACATGGCCGGGCGCGGTACCGACATCGTCCTCGGCGGCAATCCGGAGGCCCTGGCCATCGACGAGGTCGGAGAGTTCGACGCCGAGGTCGAGGGTCGCGAGGAATACGACCGTCGCCTCAAGGAGCGCACCGCGCAGTACCGGGCGCAGTGCGAGAAGGACGCCGAGTTCGTCAAGGAGGTCGGCGGACTGCACGTCATCGGCACCGAGCGCCACGAAGCGCGACGGATCGACAACCAGCTGCGGGGTCGGTCGGGCCGGCAGGGCGACCCGGGATCGTCGCGCTTCTTCCTCAGCCTCGAGGACGACCTCCTCCGCATCTTCGGCAGCGACAAGCTCAAGGGCCTCATGGAGCGCCTGGGCATGGAGGACGGCGAGCCGCTCGTGCACCCCTGGCTCAGCAAGTCGGTCGGCAACGCCCAGAGCAAGGTCGAGGGCCGCAACTTCGGCATCCGCAAGAACCTGCTCGAGTACGACGAGGTCATGTCCCAGCAGCGCGACGCCGTGTACGGGCTGCGCAACCGCATCCTGGGCGGCGAAGACACCCGCGCGATGATCATGGAGACGGCCCGCGAGATGATCGCCGGCTTCGTGTCCGAGCGCACGCCTTACAAGGCGCCCCCGGAGGAGATGGACGTCGAAGGCCTCAACGAGGACCTGAAGGCGCAGTTCAAGCTCGACGCGGTCCAGGTGGACTACCACCAGGTGCACATGCGCAAGGCCTACGACGTCGCCGACGAGCTCATCGGCTACATCGAGACGTGGTACGCAGAGAAGGAGGAGCTGATCGGCGCCGAGAACACCCGGTACCGCGAGCGCTACTTCCTCCTCAAGACCACCGACTACCTCTGGAAGAAGCACCTGCAGGCCATGTCCCACCTGCGGGGCGGCATCGGCCTGCGCGGCTACGGCCAGCGCAACCCCCTCCTCGAATACAAGAAGGAGGGCTTCGAGATGTTCAACATGATGTTGGACCTGCGCGACCAGCGCGTGCTCGAAGAGCTGTTCGAGAACCTCGGCAACGAGCGTGCGCTCACCGAGGAGGAGAAGGCCGCGCTGCTCGAGGAGCAGCTCATGGCCGAGAGGGCCGCCGCCGCCGCCGCGCTGGAGCGCGCCAACAAGATGGGCGGCTCCGCCAAGGCGAACCTCAAGCGGCGCCGCGGCGTCACCACCGGGGCGGCCGCGCGTCAGGCCATGCGGCCCGTGACCACCGTGCGTCGCGAGAAGGACAAGGTGGGGCGCAACGACCCCTGCTGGTGCGGCTCGGGCAAGAAGTACAAGAAGTGCCACATGGGCAACGACAAGGAGACGGCGGCCGCCGCCGCGGCGTCCCCGCCCGCCGGCTAGGTGACCCGGGACCCGGGCGACGAGAGCGGCCACTCGCGGTCGACACACCCGCCACGCCGTCGTCTCCGCCTTCCGAAGCTGATCGCGTTCTCGGCGCTCGTGGCAGGCGGCGTGCTCTTGATCGTGAGCCGCGCCGCCGAGCACCTCGAAGAGACGGGCGCCTTCGACACCTACGACCGAGACCTCGACGTCCAACACGTGGTGGAGCCGCTGTTCCGCACTGACGGTGACGACATCGTCACCAGCGAGTACGGCGCGCGGACGATGGTCCGGTCTCGGTTCCCGGTCGACAAGGGGGACGCGTTCCGCCTCTTCGTGGTGGGCGGTTCGTTCGCGATGGGCGAGCCGTACGTCTCGCAGGATCTGCCCGGGGCGGCGGGAGGCATCCCGGACTACCTCAGATCCGCGCTCGGGACCTGGAGCCAGCGACCGACCGAGGTGATCAACGCCGCCGCCGGCGGCCAGGACAGCAACCGCGTCGCAGCGATCGTCTCGGAGGTCGCGCAGCACGACCCCGACGCCCTGCTCGTCATGACCTGCAACAACGAAGGCGCGCTGCCGCCTTCGACGGTTCGAAGAGCGCTCGTCAAGCAGGGGGGCTTCCGGTTGTTGCGGGCCGCGCTGACGGACCGCTCGGCTCCTGCTTGGTTCTCCGCGCAGCATCCCGATGCCAGCGCGGTACGCGAGGCCTTTCGGGAGAACCTGCGCTCGATCGTGCGCGACGGCGGCGCTGCGGGGGCGACCGTGTACCTCGCGACCCTCCCGGTGCACCTCGAGTACCGCGGCTTCACGCTCGGGCACCTCCTGGGCCGCGCGGGCCGTGGGTCCGGTGGACACAAGGCGAGTCGGGGCCCGGAGATCGACCTGTCCGCGCTGACGAGGGAGCCCGCAGCGCTGCCCCCGGGGTGGGAGGGCCTGCCTCCCTGCGTGGCCGGCATTCAGCTCGCCGAGGCGGGGGGACTGGCGAAGGCCCGCCCGTTCCTCGAGACCTGCCTCGCGGACGAGGTGAAAGCGGGAGACGTCGAAGCCATCCGCGCGGTGCCGGCGCTCGCGATGGCGCACCTGGCCGGAGGCGACGCTCGGGCGGCGAAGGAGATCCTCTCCCGGTACCTCGACCCGTGTGTGGTGGAGGGCGTCGCGGCGGTAGCGCAAGGCAGGTTCGAGACCGCAGCCACCCAGCTCGCGCGGTGCGACGCGGACCTGGAGGAGGCGATCCGCTGGTCGGGCCTTGCCCAGCTCGGGCTCGGCCACACGGACGAGGGCCGATCGCTCCTACTCCAGGCGCTGGAGTTGGTGCCGCGCAACCGCTGCCGTCCGAGCTTCAACCGCGTGATCCGCGAGGTGGCCGCCGAGAGCGATGAGGTGGTGCTCGTGGACCTCGACGAGGCCTTCCAAGCGCTGCCCCCGAGGTCCGCCGAGCAGCCCCGCTTCCTGGACTCCTGCCACATGGACTGGCGGGGGTACGCCGAACTCGGGGCCGTCGTGTTCGCGGCGCTCCGGAGTCACGAGGAGCAGCTGCTGCGGGACGGCGACGGGCCCGACGTCGACTGGTTCCGCCGCGAGTACGAGTTGATCGACGGCCCCGTGCTCGCCCAGTGGCCGTGGATGATGCAGCGGACGGGCCGCTACTGAGGCCGCCGCTGCGCGACTACTCCGATCGGAGAAACGGCAACGGGTTCACCGGCACGCCGTCCTGCAACAGCTCGAAGTGCAGGTGAGGACCGGTGGAGCGACCGGTGTTGCCGACCCGCGCGATGACGTCGCCGCGGAGGACCCGGTCGCCGACCTTCGCGAGGATGCGCGAGGTGTGTGCGTGCTTGGTGGTGATGCCGTAGCCGTGGTCCACGACCACCAGGTTGCCGTACGCGCTGTGGTACCCGGCGAAGACGATGTGACCGTCCGCGGCGGCGACGATCGGCGTGCCCCGGGGAGCCGCGATGTCGATGCCCGTGTGCAGCCGCCGCACGCCGCTGTGGGGGCTCGTGCGCCAGCCGTACCGCGACGTGACCCAGCCGCGCACCGGCCACTCGGACGGGTACGCGTTGATGAGCGACGTGCGGTCGTCCAGGTAGCCGCGGATCTCCTGCAGGGACACCTCTTCCTGAAGCGCCCGGTCCTCGAGGTCGAGGGTGCGCTGGTCGAGGTCGTCGAGGACGGCGCTCAGGTCGTTCTTCTGGGGCGCCGGCGGCAGCTCGCCACCGGGCAGGGCGACGCCGCGGCGTTCGCGCTCGGCGGCCGCGATCTCGAGCTCCGAGAGCGGCCCGATGCCGAACGCGCGGGCTCCCCGGTCCTCCTGCGTCAGGGCGCGGATCTTCGCGTCGTAGGAGGCCACGCGCGCGAGGGCCCGATCCACGCGACCGAGGCGGGCCTCGAGGGCCGTGAGGCGGGACTTCAGGAGGACGTTCTCGGCCTTCGCCGACGGGGTGTTCCCGACGCTGTTCGCGGCCCACCACGTGGTCGCGCTGGTGCCGATGAGCACGCCCACGAACACGAAGGCCAGGCTCGTGACCAGGGCGACGAGGCGACGACGGTCGAATCCCCACCGGCGCGATGCGCCGTCTTCGGACTCGACTTCGATGACGATTCGGTCGGCCAGATGCCCTCCAGGCCCTCGGGTGCGGGCCGCCCGCGACGAGCGGGCGCAGTCTCCTACCAACCCCGGCTCCGGACTGTCAATGAAAACACCCGGGCGCGCGGAGCCTTCCCGATCCCACCCTAACAGCGGGTGGGGAAATCCGCCGATCTTCGGCGCGGAGCGCGGCCCGCCGGAAGGCGCGTCTAGTTGGAGTCCACCCGGGCGATGACGGCCGTGATGTTGTCGTCTCCGCCGCGCTGGCAGGCGATCTCGACGAGCAGGCGGAGCGTCTCCTGGAACGACTTCTCCACCAGCATCTCGCGCATCTCGTCGTCCTCGACGAGGTTGGAGAGGCCGTCGGAGCACAGCAGGTAGAGGTCCCCGGGCTCGGCGCGCAACACCTGCGTGTCGATCTCGACCTCCTCCTGGAAGCCCAGCGAGCGCGTGATGATGTTGCGGAAGCGGTGATGCTTGGCGGTCTCGGGCGTGATGAGCCCGGCCTTGATCTGCTCGTTGACCCAGGAGTGGTCTTCGGTGCGCTGGGTGATCTCCCCGCCGCGGATCAGGTAACCGCGCGAGTCGCCCACGTGGGCGAGGTAGGCCATCCCCTTGCGGAACAGCAGGATGACCGCCGTGGTGCCCATGCCCCGGAACTCCGGATCGGCCTGGGCGCGCTCGTAGATCCGCTTGCCCGCGAGGCGGACCGCGTACTTGATCTTCTCCTGCGTGATCTGCTCGTCCGTGGCGCCGTCGCCGTCCGGATTCTCGTCGCGGATGTTGGCGAGGACCTCTTCGACCGTGGTGACCGCGATCTGGCTGGCGTACTCGCCGCCCGCGTGGCCGCCCATCCCGTCACACACGACGTAGACCCCGAGGCCGTCGTTGATCAGGTAGTTGTCTTCGTTGTTCTGGCGCTTCATGCCGACATTCGTGATGCCGGCCGACGTGATGCGCATGGCTCCTCCGCGTACAGTCACAGTCGATCAGTCTACCGTCGCAGGGGCCGCGGGTCCCCGGGAGCGGGCCAACATTTCCCGCGCGAACGCCTCCGCCGACCCCGAGGCGTCCGCCCCCGCCACCATCCGGACCAGCTCCGCGACGCGCTGATCGGCGTCCAGCGCAGCCACGACGGTGTGGGTGCGCCCGTCCGCCACGTGCTTCTCGACCCGGAAGTGCCGGTCCGCGCGCGCCGCGATCTGGGGCAGATGTGTGATGCACAGGACCTGGCCGATGGTCGCGATCTCCTGGAGCTGGTCCCCGACCTTCTCGGCCGTCGCGCCGCCCAGGCCGGTGTCGACCTCGTCGAACACGCAGACCTGGACCTGGCCGCCCGACGCCCCGGCGAGGGCGCGACGCACGGCGAGCAGGATGCGGGACAGCTCGCCCCCGGACGCCACGCGGCTCAGCCGACGGGGCTCCTCGCCCGGGTTCGCGGACAGCAGAAAGGCCACCTGCTCCGCCCCCGTGGAGACCGAGAAGGGGGCCCCACCGTCGTCGCCCAGGGCCACGGCGTCGGCCGACTCCGGCACCGGGACGGGCGTGGCGACGAGGCGCGCGCGCGCCATGGCCAGCCCCGCCAACTGGGCCTCGACCTCCCGGGAGAGGCGCTGGGCCGCGGCCGCCCGCTCGACGGACAAGGCGGCGCACGCGTCCCGAGCCCCCGCCCGCGCCGCGGCGAGCTCCCCGGCGAGGGCCCCGCGGCGCTCGGTCAGCCCCTCCAGCTCCGTCAGCTCGGCCTGCATGTCCCGACGCAGCTCGATCAGCCCCGCGAAGTCGCGACGGTGCTTGCGCTGCAGGTCGTGCACGAGGGTCAGCCGGTCGTCGACCTCCTCCAGGCGCGCCGGGTCCTGGCGCGTGCGGCGGGCATAGGCCGCGAGCTCGCGACCGGCCTCCTCGATCCCGATCAGCGACTCGTCCACCGCCTCCAGCACGGGGGCCATGGCCGCGTCGATCGCCACCAGCTCACGCAGTCGCCCCACCGCGTCGCCGATCCGCTCCACCGCGCTGCCCGCGTCCCCGTAGAGCGCGGCCTCGGCGCGACGGGCCCGGTCCGCGAGGGCCACGGCGTTGCGCAGCACGGCGCGCTCGGCCTCCAGGGCGTCCTCTTCCCCGTCCTTCAGGTCCGCCTCGTCGAGCTCCTGGAGCTGGTAGCGGAGGTAGTCCTCCCGCGCCCGACGGTCTGCGTCGAGCCGGTCCATTCGACGCTGCTCGTCGGTCAGGGCGCGGGCCGCCGCGACGGCCGTGGTCGCCCGATCCAGCGTCTTCGGGTCCACCCCGAAGCGATCGAGGATCCCGAGGTGTCGCGCGTCGTCCAGCAGCACCTGGTGCTCGTGCTGCCCCGCGTAGTCCACGAGCTCCACGGCCACCCGGCGCAGCGCCGTGAGGGGGACCGCCGAGGCCCCGATGTAGGCCCGAGACCGGCCCGCCGCCGTCACCACGCGACGGAGCAGGAGCCCGTCCTCCTCGGGGTCCACCGAGAGATCGAGCTCCGCGAGCGCGACGTCGATCTCCTTCGTGCGATCGAACCGCGCCTGGACCTCGGCCGCCGACTTGCCGGTGCGGACCCACTCGCTCCCCGCGCGCCCGCCGAGCACCAGGCCCAGGGCGCCGAGCACGATCGACTTGCCCGCGCCGGTCTCGCCGGACAACACGTTCAGGCCGTCGCCGAACTCGACGGCCACGTCCTCGATGATCGCGATGTCGCGAATCCGCAGCTCCCGCAGCACTCCGGGCTATCCCCCCCAGCGGAGCTTGGTGCGCAGGATCGCGAAGAAGTCCGCCGAGTCCGTCCGCACGAGGCGGGCGCTCTGGGTCGAGCGGCTCACCTTGAGGGTGTCTCCCGGCTGGAGGCGTACGCCCTCCTGGCCGTCGATCGTGAGGTAGCAGTCGTCCCGCGCCTCCTCGAGGCACACGTCGATCCCCGAGTCCGCGGCGACCACCAGCGGCCGGTTCGTGAGGATGTGCGGGCAGATCGGGGCGACGAGCATGACCTCGGTCGTGGGCACGATGATGGGCCCCCCGACGGCCAGCCCGTAGGCGGTAGAGCCCGTGGGCGTCGACACGATGATCCCGTCCGCCAGGTAGCTGGAGACGAACCGGTCGTCCACGCGGGTGGAGAGGCGCACCACCTGCGCGAGCGCGCCCTTGTTGATCACGAAGTCGTTCAGCGCGATGTAGGGCCCCAGGACGGTGCCGTCGGGTCGGTGCAGCGCGCCCGACAGCATGATCCGCTGCTCGACGGTGTAGTCGCCGTCCAGCACCCGGCCGAGCCCGTCGAGCCCGTGCTCGGCGTCGGTGTCGCTCAGGAAGCCGAGGCGGCCGAGGTTGATCCCGTAGATGGGCAGGTCCAGGGGCGCGAACTGCCGGGCGGCGTAGAGGAGCGTGCCGTCGCCGCCGAGGACGATCGCCAGGTCCGCGCCGTCGGGGAGGGCCTCCAGGGACGCCGATGGAGCGAACCCGCCCACCTCGGCGGTGCGCTCGTCCACGACCACCGTGTGGCCCTTCTCTTCCAGGAACGTCTGGACGCGACGGACGGCGTCCACGGCGCGCTGCACCTCCGCTTTGGGAGTGCGCTCGGACGACTTGGCGAGGATGGCGACGTGCACGGAACAGGACCCCTCGGCTCAGGCCTCGGACGATAGCAACAGGCGCGTGATGGCGACGAAGGCCTCGGGCGGCACGGCGTCCGGTCGCAGCTTCGGGTCCACGCCCGCCTCCGCCAGGATCGCCCGCCAGAAGTCCCCGTCCGACGGCAACCCCGGGGCCTTGGTGAGGCCGTTGAGGATCATCTTGCGACGCGACGCGAAGGCCGCGTGCACGAGCGAGTTGAAGCGGTCGTAGGGCACGCCGTCGAACAGCGGGACGGGGCGACGCTTGAGCTTCACGATGGCCGACTGCACCTTCGGGACGGGTCGGAACGCCCCGGGCGGCACGCCGAACAGGAGCCACGCCTCGCAGAACGACTGCACGAGGACGCTCAGGGCGCTGTAGGCGCTGGTGCCGCAGGGGGCCACGAGGCGATTCGCCACCTCCCGCTGGAACATGAGCGTCATCTCGAGCACGGCGTCGCCCCACTCCTCGAGCAGGTGCATCGTGATGCGGCCGCCGACGTTGTAGGGCAGGTTCGCGACCACCCGGAACGGGCCCCCGAACGGCACCTCGGACGGGTCCAGGGTGAGGGCGTCGCGGTTGAGGACCACCACCCCGTCCCGCCCCTGGAACTCGGCCGTGAGCTTCGCGGCGAGGTCGTCGTCCTTCTCGATGGCGACGAAGCGGTCGGCGGCGTCCACGAGCCCGCGCGTCATGGCGCCTCGCCCGGGCCCGATCTCGATCACGGTCTCCGGCTTCCCGACCACGCCGGCGGCCCCGATGATCCGCGCGATCACACCCCCGTCCACGAGGAAGTTCTGGCCGAGGGACTTCTTCGCCCGGTTGTACGCCTTCACCATGTCAGGCGCGGCTCGCGAGGCGAAGACCGGGCGCCACGTCGGCCTCGGGAGGGACCTCGCCCGTCGCCAGGTGGAGCGCGGCGGCGTACCCGATCATCGCCGCGTTGTCCGTGCAGAGGCCGCGCCCCGGGCGGTGCAGCTCCCACCCCTCCTTCGCGGCGGCGGCCGCGAACGCCGAGCGCAGCCGGGAGTTGGCGGCCACGCCTCCCGTGACGACCACCCGCCGGATGCCGAGGGTGCGGGCGGCCTTGCGCGTCTTGAGCAGGAGCGAGTCGACGATCGCCTCCTGGAGCGACGCGCACATGTCGCTCAGGGCCTCGCCCTCGAGCGCGCCGGCCTTCTCCACGTGCTGCCGGGTGGCCGTCTTGAGCCCCGAGAAGGAGAAGTCGTAGCCGGGCTTGCGCGACATCGGACGGGGCAGGGCCACGGCGTCGGCGCGGCCCGTCTGCGAGAGCTTGTCGATCTCCACCCCGCCGGGGTACGGCAGACCCAGGAGGCGGGCGCCCTTGTCGAACGCCTCGCCCGCGGCGTCGTCGCGCGTCTCGCCCAGGAGCTCGTACTCGCCGAGGCCGCGGGCGTGGATCAGCAGCGTGTGACCGCCCGACACCACGAGCGCGAGGAACGGGAACGGCGGGTCCGGGTCGCCCACGAACGGCGCGAGCAGGTGGCCCTCCATGTGGTTCACGCCCATCACCGGGATGCCGAGGGCGCGCGCGGTCCCCTGGGCGTAGGACAGCCCCACCAGCAGGCAGCCGACGAGGCCGGGGCCCCGGGTGGCGGCCACCGATCCGAGGTCGTCGCGGCCGATCCCGGCCTGCTCCAGCGCCTCGTCGACGACCGGCCCGAGCCAGTCCACGTGGCGACGCGACGCGACCTCCGGGACCACCCCGCCGTAGAGCCGGTGTTCGGGGATCTGGCTGCGCACGACGTTCGACAGCACCGTGGCGCCGGGGCCGAGCACGGCCGCCGCCGTCTCGTCGCACGACGTCTCGATGGCGAGCAGGGGGTACATCAGTCCTTGTGGTCGATCTTCGGGAGGTAGTCGTCGAAGACGAACCGCCCCTCGGTCTGCTCATCCGTGTGGCAGCCCTTGCAGTGCGCCTCCTTGGGCGACTTGTTCATGTCGACCGTGGGGTTCTCCACGTGCTCGCGGCCGGGGCCGTGGCAGGCCTCGCACTGCACGTTCCGCAGGTACCCGACCTCCGTCGGCGACGCCGGTCCGCCCTTCGCGCCCGCGCCCGTCACGTGGCACGACCAGCAGTCCAGGTCGTACTGCCGCTTCTCCTTGAGCAGGGTCACGTACGCGCGCGCGTGAGGGGTCTTGCGCCAGTCCTCGAACTGCACGGCGTGGCAGGTGCGGCACGCGTTCGCGCCCACCCAGTCGCCCCTGGACTTCTCAGCGGTCGGCTTCGGATGGTGCTTCGCCTTCTCCGCGGCCTCGGCCGCCAGGAGCGGACCGAGCTGCTCGAGGGTGGCGTCCACCAGCTTCGTCATCTTCGGCTCGTCGGCCAGGGATCGATGCATGTCGACCTTGCGACCCGCGATCAGCGACCGGGAGCCGTCGTCCTCGGGGGGCACCACCAGCTCCTCGAGCTTGCGCTTGTTGAAGTCGAGCACCCGCTGGAGGCGGGGACGGTCCTTCTCGGGCACGTCGCCCGCGAGCTGCTTCTCGAAGCGCGCGACCTGCTGCTCGATGACGGCGCGCTGCCGCTCGATCTGCACCTTCGCCCCCGGGTTCGCGAAGCCTCGGCCGCCCCGGAAGAGGAACGCGGCCTCGCCCAGCGCCTTGCCGCGGCTGCCCGCCTGGAAGATGGCCGTGTCGCCCACGATCGCGGCCTGCTCCTGGTGGCGTCGGGAGTGCCCACCGAAGATCATGTCGATCTCGGGGACGGCCGACGCGAGGGCCTTGTCGTCCGTGAGGCCGAGGTGGGACAGAACCACGACCAGGTCCACCTTCTCCGCCTCGCGCAGGGTCTTCACCACCCCCGCGATCGCGTCCTTGGACGAGGCGACCTGGACGCCGCTGATCGAGACGATCTCGCTCAGCACGCCGGTGATGCCGATGCGCTTGCCGCCCTTCTCGACGACCTTGTAGGCCGGGAACAGCGCGTCGCCCGCCGTGGTGCGCAGGTTCGCCGAGACGTACGGGAGCGAGTGCTCCTTCGCCTGCTGCTGGAGGAACGACAGGCCGAACGCGAAGTCGCCGTCGCCGGGGGTCATCGCGTCGAGGGCGAGGTACTCCGGGCCCGCCGCTTCGGCGAGCAGCTCGGCCTTCAAGCGGCGCTGGGCCAGCTCCTTGGGCGGGACGGTGTCGCGGCCCCAGAAGTAGTCGCCCGCGTCCACGTGCAGCACGGCCGCGTGGTCGGAGAGGGAGGAGAGATACGTGGAACGCCTGGCAAGACCGCCGAGGGGATTCTTCGGTCACCCGCAGGGTTCGATTTCACCGTCCACGTTGTTGGAGTAGACGACCGTCAGCGTGCCCGGCCCGCCGACCCACTCGGGGGCGTCGCCGGCGTCCGCGGCGTGGTCGTGCCCCGCGTGATCGTGGCCTGCGTGGTCGTCCTTCGGGGTCTCGACCTTGCCGGTGCGCCCGTCGATGACGATCGGCGCCTGCGTGGGCTCGGGGGGGGCCTCGTCGCCGCCGCAGCCCACCAGGGCGAGCCACGCGACCAGTGCGATCCTACTGCGCATCCAGCGCCTCCAGACGCGCCTTCGCGCGCTCCGCCTCGGGGCGGTCGGGGTAGAGACGCACCAGCTCCGAGAAGAACACCTTGGCGGCGTCGATGTCCTCCGCCGTGCCCAGCTCCTGGAACGCCATCCCCTGCATGAACATCGAACGCGCCGCCCACTGGGACGACTCGTCCTTCTCGATGACCTGCTGGTACTCGGTGATGGCCGGCTTGTAGCGCCCGAGCTCGTAGAGGCACTGCCCCACGAGGAACTGCGCCTGCAGCCACCACTTGCTGTCCGGGTACCGCATCACGAACTTCTGCAGCCGCCCGCCGGCCGCCTCCCAGGCGCCGTCCTTGAAGTCGACGAGGCCCGCGCCGAACTCGGCGTCCTCCTTGCCGGTGGACTCCGCGGGGAGGTCCGCGCCCACGTCCTTCGTCAGCGAGAGGGTCTCCTCCGACGTCGGCGGCGCGGGCTCCGGCGGCGCGGGCTCCACGTCCACCCCGTCGATGACTTCGCCGCCCGGGTCGCTGCCCTCCTCGGCGGGCTCGGGCTCCATGGACCCCAGCCCGGTCTCGCCCGAGTAGGTGGCGCCCAGCATCGACGGCGGCGCGACGTCCAGCTCCGTCATCACGTGAGAGATCGTGAGCTCGAGGGTGGTGAGGCGGAAGTCGACGTCCGACGTCAGCTTGTCCTTCTCCTCGAGGGTGTGCTTCAGCTCGGCCAGGTCGCCGCGGATCTGCTGCAGCTCGGCGAGGAAGGTCTCGAGGGTGGCCCCGGAGTCGGCGAGCATGCGGCGCGCGTTGGCGGCCCGCTCCTCGATGTCGTCCACCCGCGTGCGCTCGACCTGCACGTCGCGCTCGATGGAGCGTGAGCGGTCGCGATTGGCGTCGATGCGCGCGTCCATGAGGTAGCTGGCGCTGCGACCGGTGTGGTCGAGCCCGCACCCGGCCAGCAGCGCGACGACGGCGACACCCAGGGCGACCCTCACGGGACGACGAACTCCACGCGGCGGTTCTTCGCCCAGGCGTATTCGCCGTGCCCGCGGTCGGCGGGGCGTTCTTCGCCGTAGCTCAACGTGCGCAGCTTCGACTCGGACACGCCCAGGCCCACGAGGTAGTTGCGGACGGACTCGGCCCGGCGCTGGCCAAGGGAGAGGTTGTACTCGGTGCTGCCGCGCTCGTCGGCGTGGCCCTCGAGCCGCACGACGCTCAGGCCCCGCGCCTCGATGCAGCGGGCGGCCGACGCGATCGAGTCGCGCGCGGCGTCCGTGAGGCCCGCCTCGTTGAACTCGAAGGAGACGACGTCCAGCGTGCAGTCGCCGGCGGAGCTGCGCTTGGCGCGGACCACGAAGCCGTTGCGCTTCACGGCGTCGTCCCCGTTCTCCGCCTCGACGCGCAGGTCGTACTTGCCGGCGGCGAGGTCCTCGGACGCGCGGAAGGTGAGCTCGCCGTCGTCGTACACGTCGACGCCGCTCATGCTGCGGTCGTTCAGGTACACGGACACGCCGTCCTCGAACCCCTTGCCGCGGACGGTGACCGTGACCGCGCGCCCCTCCTTCGTCTCGCTCGGGTCGACCGAGTCGATCACGATCGTGGGCTCGGCGGGCCGATCGTCCGGCGTGGGTTGGGGGGGCGGCGTGGGCTTCGGACAGGCCGCGAGAACGACCGCCAAGGCCGCGACGATCGGCAGCGGGAGGCGTGAACCCAGGGGTGCGACAGAGGGGAACAAAGGGGAACTCCAGGGGCGAGAGAAGGGGCCTGCCGAGGACCTCTCGCGACGGCGGGAAACTAACACCTTGATCGACGCGAGCCATCCTCCTAACGTGGAGAAGAGAGAGACGCATCCTGCGAGGCCCGACAACCGGCACAAAGACGAGTGCCCTACTTACTCCACCGGGAGTTGTCCCTGGGTGTGGTGTGCGCCCCTTCTGTAAGTGGCGCCTGAAGCACCTACCACGATGCCCCCCTTACTAGGGGGTGCTGTCAGTGACCGAGTCGACCGAGCGGTACGTCTTCAGCAGGGCCGGGCGCGAACAACGCCCGGCCCTGTGCTGTCCGGAGCAAGCATGCGCTTCGTCCTCTTGATCCTCGCCCTCCTCGTCCCGTCCGCGGCCGCCGCGCACCCCGACCCGAAGCTCCACTTCGACGAAGCGAACGCCCTCAAGGACGGCGACGCGTGCGACGAGGCCGTGCTCCGCTACGAGCAGTTCATCGAGGCCGCCCCCGAGTCCGAGCTCGTGCCGGTCGCCCGCTACAACCAGGCCGTGTGCTTCGAGGAGCTGCAGCTCGCCGAGGCCGCGCTCGAGGCGCACACGGCCGTCGCCGAGGACTTCGGCGCGTCCCCCGACCTGCGCGCCGACGCACGCTTCCGCGTCGCGCTGATCCACGTCGTGATGGACGACAAGGAGGAGGCGCACCGCACCCTCACCGCCCTCGCCCTCAAGGTGAAGCGCTCGCCGGAGGCCGACGTGGTGCAGGTGTACCTCGCCTGGCTCGACAGTCAGGCGGGCCGCGCCCAGGCGGCCGCCCGACGCCTCTCGACCGCGGTGCCGAAGCTCGAGGCCGCGCACGCGGAGGACGACCGGCGAGGTCTCGACGTCCACCTCGCCCTCGCGTCCGTGACGATGGGCGACCTGGTGGGCCGTCGGGCGCTGCAGGTGAAGCTGAGCGGCAGCTACGAGAAGCTCCAGGAGGCCCTGGCCCGTGCCGCCGACGCCGCGGGCGCCGCCGAGAGCTACTACGTGAACGCCCTCGAGCGTCGCGACCCCACCTGGGCGTCGGCCGCGACGCTGCACCTCGGCACGCTCTACGTGCAGTTCCACGCGCTGCTCGGGGGCTACAAGGAGGTCCTGGAGGAGGGCCCACCGAAGGGCTGGAAGGTCGCCGAGGCCCGGGCGCTGGCCGCCTGGATCGGGGACCGGCTCGACCCCCTGCTGCTCAAGGCGCGTCAGTCGCTGACGATCTGCATGGACGTCGCGGCCCAGGCGCGAGAGAAGAACCGCTTCACGGAGCAGTGCGACGAGGCCCTCGGCCTGCCTCCGTTCTAGATTTGGGGACCCCCTCGACGAGTCAGCCCGTGGGCTCGTCGCCGAACTTGATGCCGGTGGCCCGGGCCACCGAGACGAGCGGGCCCTCGGGATCGACGAGGCGCCGCCCGGAGCACGCGTCGGCGAGGGGGACGGGGACGACGTCGGCGCCGCGGAGGCTCGCCATACTGTCCCAGTTTCCGGCGAGGACCTGGCGGGCGGCGCACACCCCGAAGCGGGTCGCGAGCACCCGGTCGTACGCGGTGGGGCTGCCGCCGCGCTGGATGTGCCCCAGGATCGTCGCGCGCACCTCGAGCCCGATCTCGCCCTCGATCGCGTCCCCCACCTGCTTCGCGATGCCCCCGAGCCGCACCGTGTCCGCGCCGCCCTGGACCTCCTTGTAGACGGAGAGCGTCCCCCCCAGCGGCTTCGCCCCCTCCGCCGCCACGACGATGGACGAACGCTTGCCGCGGGCCTTGCGGGCCTCGATCGCGGCCACGATCGCGTCGAAGCGGAAGGGGATCTCGGGGATCAGGATGACGTCCCCACCGGAGGCCATGCCCGCGTGCAGGGCGATCCACCCCGCGTGCCGCCCCATGACCTCCACGAACATCACGCGGTGGTGGCTGGCGGCGGTGGTGTGGATGCGGTCGATGGCCTCGGTGGCGATGGTGACCGCCGTGTCGAAGCCGAAGGTGCGGTCGGTGGCGGCGAGGTCGTTGTCGATGGTCTTGGGGACGCCCACGGCGCGGACGCCCAGGGGCGTGAGCCGGTGCGCGATGTCGAGGGTGCCGTCCCCGCCGATGACGACCAGGGCGTCGATCTCGGCGTCGCGCAGGTTGGCGAGCACGCGGTCGGTGACGTCCGAGGGAGGGTCGGTGCCGCGCCAGCGGAAGGGGTCGTCCCGGTTCGAGGTGCCCAGGATCGTGCCCCCGCGCGGCAGGATCCCCGACACGGAGCCGGGCCCCAGGGGGTCGAAGTCGGCCGTGATGAGGCCGAGGAAGCCGTCCTTCACGCCCACGGTCTCGACGTCGTCGCCCTCGTGCTGGAGCGTCCGCCGCACGGCCCGAATGACGGCGTTGAGGCCGGGGCAGTCGCCGCCTCCGGTCAAGATCCCTACCCGCATGTGCCCGTCCTCCTTCGAGAGCCGAAGTGTAAGCTCGCGGACTCGCTGGAGTGCCCCGCATGCATCGTTTCCGCCCCGTTTTCGTCCTCGCCCCGCTCGCGCTGCTCGTCCCCCTGACGTTCGTCGCCTGCCCCTCGGAGGACACCGACGACGACGACTCCGACCGCACCATCGCTCCCCCCGCGGGCTGCGATCTGCTCGCGCTCACGAACGTCGTCTTCGACTGGGCGGTCACCATCGAGGGCGAGGAGTACACCGAGGACACGATCGAAGACCTGATGGTCGAGTTCGGGGTCGACGTCTTCCCGTTCAACTTCCCGGGCAGCATCACCGAGAGGGCCCCCATCCCGGACACCACGTTCACGCGGATCGTCATCACCCAGGACCCGCCTGAAGAGCCCGACCCCGAGTTCCAGGCGATGGTGCTGCGCATCGACTATCGGCTCCCGGACGAGTACGACATCCCGGTCGAGGTCGGCCAGGGCGTGTTCTCGCAGATGGTGATGGACATCAGCCGCGGCATCCTGGTGCACGGCTTCGCCATCGTGCAGAGCAAGGACGACGGGGGCGAGATCCTCTTCATCGCGGAGCCCAGCAACGAGGGCATGGTCTACACGCCCGGCCCGAACCACCCGATGTTCTCGGTGGTGGAGACGCGCGACCGAGCGTGCCCCAACACCCGGAACGACCCGGGCGCGTGCGCGAACCCGTACAACCTGTCGCTGCAGTTCCTGGTGAAGCCCGAAGAGGTCGACGGCCCGGACGGCCCCGCCTTCGAGCTCTACCCCACGGAGACGGGCGAGTTCACGTACCTGGGGGGCGCGTTCCAGGTGGTGAACCTGTGGTCGTACGGCTACCGGGAGATCAGCCAGGAAGCGAACTGCCAGAACAGCTACGACTGGAGCCTGGACCGCTTCTCGTACATGTTGATCCGCACGGGCGCCGCGCCCGTCGCCGGAGACGACGACGACGCAGGCGAGTAGCCCGCAGGGGCGAGCGCCGGGGATTCGCCAAGGAACGCGGAGCGTTCCCGACGACGACGACGCGGGCGAGCAGCGCTCCACCGCCGCTTCCGGCCGGGACGAGAACAACCTCTCAAGATCGGCGGAAGCAAGCTTCGCTTCGGGCGAATCCGAGAGGTTCTTCTCAGACCGACGCGAAGCGAGCGGGCCCCCGGCGATGACGACGACGCGGGCG
>Ga0114932_10000198_pt1 | contig 71180 bp, 49 predicted proteins | sample 2SBtaG_2_FD_87286 | JGI IMG/M metagenome (GOLD analysis project Ga0114932, IMG submission 87286) | Deep subsurface microbial communities from Kolumbo volcano to uncover new lineages of life (NeLLi) - 2SBTROV12_ACTIVE470 metaG | ecosystem: Environmental > Aquatic > Marine > Volcanic ...
CGTCAACTGAACCGGGCGCCGGCTCGGGCGATGGTGACGTGCGTCTTACGGTCGGCTGAATCGCGAAACGCATTGCCGATGAGTGCGGCGACGCTCACGTCCGAACAACTCCGATCCGATCTGACCGTGCAACCCCACGCTTTTGTCTTCGGCGTACTATCGAACATGCTTGCTCCTGCCTGGACTCAAGTCGGGGCCTACTCGCCAAGCGCCCGTCGCGCGCGGTCGTCGGCCGATTTCTGGCCGGTCAGCCGCCTCTGCAATCCACGGCCGGCTTTATCGAGCGCTGCATCACCGCTGCCGCCCGCCGCTGTGCCCGTCGCGTTTGGCGTGGGCTGCTCCGCGACGGCACCCGCTTTCTCGGCGCCTGGCGGTCCGGACATCGCCGCGACGATCCCCAGCGCGAGAATCAACGCCGCCGACCCGAAGTGCATTCCCCGTCCGATGCGCGACGCCGATTCGACGAAACGCGAGCGGGCCGATTCGGCATAGACCCCCAGCGATGAGATGAGCTTGCCGTCGTCGGGGGCGAGGGCGAGGACGAGCTCGGACGGCATGCCACGCGTCTGCTTGACGGCCGCGGGAAGCGCCTGGCCTGCGTCGATCCGGCTGATCACCTGGGCGGCCGTCGCGGGCAGCTGCGGATCGTCTGCGAGGTCGGCAGCCACGCGCACCGCCTGCCGCGCAAGGAGCTTGCACCCGAGCCCGAGCCACAGCGCCGCCGCGAAATCAGCGTCGCGCCGCTTCTCGAGGATCGACCGGATCGGTGGGACCCTCGCGAGGATTTCGAACAGCTTGTGGCGGGCCGGCCGCGACTGGAGCAGCCAGAGGCTGAGCAGAAGATCCGCGCCGAGGATCAACGCGACGAACAGCGCGGTGCCGATCAGTCCCAGAAGGTAGTCGCCGATTCCGCGCATGGGCAGCGGCGCCAGGAAGATGAACAGCCCGGCAGCGATGAGCGCGGCGCTTCGCCTGGGGTCGCCCACGGCTGTATTAAGAATCGTGGCGCGCCCTCGCCATCTTGCCCCCAACTCGGCGAAGACGACCGGCTGTCTTCCCGCGCGCTCGGCCGCCTCCACCAGCTGCAGATCGAACGCGGAGAACGCCTCGGGCCATTGCTTCATCGCAGCGAGCAGCGTCTTGCCTTTGCGCGCTTGCATCGCGAGGTCCTCGACGACATCGCCCATCCGACCGGTTCGCGCGGCCGGCGATAACGCTGCGAAACACTCCGACAGCGGCAACGTCGCCTCGAGACACTTGCCCATCTCCGAAAAGAACGCAGCGCGCGGGGCGGGTGGGATCGGTCGGCCCCGCCACAAGCCGAGCACGCCGCTGCGCATCTTCGCGACACCGGCCTTGGCATCGACGGCCGCCTGGGCGAACTCCGCCTTGATGTCGGCGAGCTGTTCTTCGTTGGATCTGAAGCCGTCGGGCTTGCTTTCGGGTTCAGGTCGCCGCGGCGGACGCGCGCCAGCTTTGTACCGGGCGACGATCACCCCGCACGTCCGACACTCGGCCGCCCGGGGTTGCTCTGTCCCGCACTTGGGGCACTTCATGGCGCCTTTCCCCTCAAACGCACCACTAGCGAACGAGGATGCGGTGTGTGTACTTCTGCTTGTTCCACGTGTTGACCGGGCTCGTCCCCCACGTGGCCGTGATTCCCTTGGCGTTGTCGCGGATCAACATCTGCGAGGCCCACGGGCCGTAGTCGCAGTCTTTGTTCGCGCCGCCGTTGGGCGCTGATGACTTGCGGCCGAGGAATACGATGCCGTTGCTGCCCTTGAGCGAGCGGATCTTGTAGCTGCCGGGCTGAAAACAGATGCGCCCGGTGAACGTGTAGCTCGTCCCGGTGGTATCGGTGACGGCCACGTTCAGGTTGCCGCTCTGGTAGTAGCCGCTGTTGTTGAACCAGCGCCGCGTGTCGTTGTTGAGCACGTATCGCACGGTGCCGCGGTGGGCCGGTCCGGTCTCGACCACGACCATGAATGTCCCGGCCTTGTTGACGATGTCCTTGAGCGATGCGGCGCTGTTGTAGCTGGCGTTGTCCCCCGCCGTGCCGCGGTCCTTGTCGAGCCAGTTGACGCCGTACAGGAACGCGCCACCGGCGACGCAGTTGTCACCGGGACGGCACGCAACCACCTGGGTCCAGCCGCCACCGTGCGTGTTCAAATCGCAGTACGCGCGCACCGGCTGTGAGGGGCCAAGGCCGTCGGTATCCAGCCAATACCAGCCGTTCTTGGTCGCCACGCCTTCGTTCTTGATGGCCTTGCACGACACGGCGGGACGCTCCTTGGCGCCGAGCTGGGACGCCACGCCGATCGGGAACCACGCCGCGCCGTTGCACACGTAGATCGTGTCGTCGCTGGTGTTGTAATAGACGTAGGCCTTGCCGCTCGCGTCGCACGCTACGGGATGTTTGGCCGCTTGCTGGAGTTGCAGGCCGCCATGCGTTTGGAGCAGGCCTTTGCTCGCCACGCGTTTGGCCGCGATGACGCCGACTTCGACCGACCACGCGCTGACAGCGCCGTCCGTCTTGTTGTTCTTGAATCCCTTGTCGACCACCAGCAGCCGCCAACTGCCCTTCGGGTTGTTGCCAATCCACGCACCAAGGTCGCCCTTGATCACCTTGTCGGGGGTGGGCCACAGGCCCTTGAGCGACTTGCCCTTCTTGCCTCCGGCGAAGAGCACATGTGGCTTATTGGCCGGATCGAAGACCGTAACGGTCAGCTTCGAGATATCGCTGTTGGCCAGCGCAACGCGAACCGAGAGGGTCTTGGCGTTGCCGACGTCGGGGAAGGTAATGGTCGACGACGTTCCCGTTGGATCGTTGTCCTTGATCGCCAGCGCCTTCTGACTCGCCGCGATTTCGGTGAACTCGTTGGTCAGCGCGCCGTTGGAGACGTCGTCAAGACCGTCCGGCGGCAGCTTGCCAGCGGTCTTGCTGCAGATCGGCTTGCCGTTGCCGTCGATTCCGGTCATGACCGCGCCGGCCGCACACTTGCCGGCGGCGGTCTTGATGCCGGTGAGCGCGCTGCCGTCGCCCACGAACTTGCTCGCCGCGACGGTCTTGGCGACGATGTCACTCGCCGTCACCTTGCCCGCCTTGAGCGCGCTGCCGCCGAGGTCGATGTCGCCATCGAACTTCATGTGTTTTGTCGTGACACAGCCGCTGCAGTCGAGCTTCTTCGCCGCGAGCGCCACGCCGCCCTTGGTCACCGCGGCCGCGTACGAAAAGCCAACCTGTCCCGGTTTGACCGCTGCGGGGGCCAGTTGTGCGCTGTCGACGCATCCGTTGCACGCGACGGTGGCAGCGACGGCGGCATGTCGCGCGAAGAGCACGCTGTGGATCCTGATGCGCGGCAATTCGGGATCCGCGCCGACTTTGACGCCGAGCCAGGGCGCCTTGAGGGAGGCGAGCAGGGTAGTGGGCATCTTCTGCGCCGAGCCCATCGCGTGTGCGAAACGGCCCTTGGACACGGCTACGGCGACGCCCTCGGTCCACGCCGCCTTCGCCGCGCCCTTGCCGTCATACAGCGAAAAGGCGATCGTGTAGTTGCCGTCGGGAGCCGCGCCGCCGCCGCCGCTGTGGATGGCGCCATGCACCATGATGGTCGTCGGAACCGCCGCGTCGGCAGCCCCGACATGGCCAACCAGCAAAGACGCAGCTGCGAGCGCAAGGAAACACCACGGCACCGGGCTTGGAACAAACGTTTTCATGAGGCCTCCGCTGACTTGGGCACAACCTACCCAATCTCACGGCGGATGTGGATGCCTGCAGTATGACGCCGGTGGGCCCCGTCCATGGCCGCGTCGCGACGGACACGAGCGATAGGACACGCTATGATGGGCCATGCTGTCCAGCTGTCCGGACCGGCGCAGCGCCGTCTTGCCCTGGTTGTGCGGATGCTCGCCCGACAACGTCGTGCAACCGTGCCACCCCAACGAGCGACAGTTCGGTCGCGATACAGTCATCCGGTCAGGTCGGAAGGGGTCAGCGATGCATGTACGCCCACTGCGAGGCACCGACGAGCTGGAGCTTGTCGCCGAACGCATGCGGGCCACGCTGGTCGAAGTGCTGGGGCAGCAACGCGCCGTCGACCTCTACTCGATGGATTGGTTGCGCAACCGCTCCCGGGAACTGCGCGATGAGGGGGCCATCTTCGTCGCGGTGGACGGCGCAGTGGTCGGTCACACGATCGTGCGAATGGAGCCGGATGCGCTCGGTCTTTTCTCGACGACGTGGGTGCAACCGGAACATCGCCGCAAGGGGGTCGCCGAAGCGCTGCTGGACCGGGGCGAACGGTGGCTGCTCGACAACGGCGCCAGGCTCCTTGCGACCAACACATCGGCGACGAATTCGCCCTTGATCGCGCTCTACGAACGGCGCGGCTATGCGATCGCGTTTCGCGACGGTGACATGGTCCAGCTGCGACGCGACCCACGCTCCGCCGCCGACTGAGCCCGCCCTTTCGCGATCATCGCGGCGCTGCGTTATCGTCGCCGCGTGCACGATCTCCTCACGTTTGAAAACCTTGCGGCGCTCGCCAGTCTGACCGGGCTGGAGATCGTGCTCGGCCTCGACAACCTCGTGTTTATCGCCATCCTGACGGCGCGCCTGCCCGCCGACCAGCAGGACCGCGCCCGCAAATGGGGCCTCGGCATGGCGATGTTTTCACGCATCGCGCTGTTGCTCGGCATCAGCTGGATCGTCGGCTTGACCCAGCCGCTGTTCGAAGCGCTTGGCCGCGAGGTCTCTGGCCGGGACCTGGTTCTCGCGGGCGGCGGCCTCTTCCTCATCGCGAAGGCGACGTTCGAGATCCACGAACGGATGGAAGGCGAGCCGGAAACGGACACGAACAGAAGGGCGAAGTCGGTGGTGAGCGCGATCGCCCAAATCATGGTGCTCGACATCATCTTCTCGCTCGATTCGGTGGTCACAGCGGTCGGGATGTCCGACGATATCAGGATCATGATAGCCGCCATCGTCATCGCCGTGATCGTGATGCTGTTCGCCGCCGGCCCCGTGAGCGCGTTCATCGAAAAGCACCCGACATTGAAGGTCCTGGCGCTGTCCTTCCTGCTGCTGGTGGGCGTCATGCTGACCGCCGAGGCGATGGGGCAGCACATCGATCGCGGCTACATCTACTTCGCGATGGCCTTTTCCCTCTTCGTCGAGATCGTCAACTTGCGGGTCCGGGCCAAGGAAATCGCAGTGCCGGTCGAGCCCGAAGCCTGACACGCACGAAGTCGCGTATAAACCAAATAATATCAATCGATTGGGAGATCTTTCGAGGCCGGCGCGCCCCAGCCGCTGTTGGCCGCCAAAAAAGGCCGTGATCTGCACACGGGGAGCCGTTATGGTCCGCGCCTCGCAGGTCTGCGGAGGTCACACAATGCGCCAATTCATCGCACCGAAGCGCGGTTTGTCCGCGCTCGGCGTCGTAGCGCTTTCGGTTTTGTTCTTTGGATGCGCCGGTCGTGCGGGCGCCGGCGGTGGTGGCGGCTACATCTTCGTACCTTGCCAGGGCGACGCGGACTGCAAGGGCGGAACCTGCGTCAACGGCACCTGTAACTACGCCAAGGACGCCACGATCGACGGCAACGGCAGCGCCAGCGGTTCGGATACCACCGCGACCGGCGACGCCGTTTCTTCATCCAGCGGAGGAGATGCGGGCACGACCAGCGGCGGTTCCTCCGGTGGCGACACCGGGACGGCGACCGACTCGGGGCCCGCGGGCGGCTGCAAGATCGCGGCCGACTGCGACGACAGCTACAGCTGCACCACCGACCTGTGCAGCGACGGCAAGTGCGTCAACAACCTCGCGGAAGGCAGCTGCCTGATCGATGGCCAGTGCTACAAGGACGGCGCCAAGGGCAGCAAACCATGCAAGGTCTGCAGCGCGACCAAAGACGCGAAGAAATGGTCCATCGACAGCGGCGCCTCGTGCGATGACGGCGACAAGTGCAGCCTCGACGACAAGTGCAACGCCGCCGGTGTTTGCAAGGGCACGGGCCAGGGCTGCTGCACCAAGGACAACGACTGCGTCAGCTCCAACCCGTGCAAAGTCGGCGCGTGCAACATCGACACCAAGCTCTGCGAGTACGGCCAAAAACCGGGCTGCTGCGAGCAGGACTCCGACTGCAGCACGGCCGGTGTCAAACCTTGCCAAACGGTCTACTGCAACAGCTTCAGCAAGACCTGCGACGTCAAGAACAAGACGGACGGCGACAGCTGCGAAGACGGCGACGGCTGCACATCCGGCGACAAGTGCGTGACGGGCCTGTGCGTCGGTTCGGCCAAGACCTGCGATGACGGCAACAAGTGCACCGACGACAGCTGCTCGAGCGGCCAATGCGTCAACAGCCCCATCCCAGGCTGTGCCGGATCGCAGTGTTCATCGGGCACCTGCTGCAGCGGGACCGGCCAGTTCTTGCCGAAGGGAACCAACTGCGGGACATCCACCGCCAAGTACGAATACCAGTGCAGCGGCAAGTTTATCCGGCGTCGCGCGGCCAAGTACGGCTGCAGCGGCACCAGCTCCACGTGTTCGACCAGCAGCATCAACTACGTGTGGGGGCCCTGGACGACGTACAAGACGTGCACCGGCAGCACCGTCTGCAAGCTGCTCAGCTCAACCAGCGCGACCTGTTCGACCAGCGGCGGCACGACCGAGTGCACCAGCGGCCTCTGCTGCGACACCGTCAACAAGAAGCTCCGCCCGATCGGGTACAAGTGCAGCAGCTCGACCTACAAGTATGGCTACAAGTGCAACGGCGCGCGCTATGCGCTGCGGCGACCGATGTACCGCGGCTGTACCGGCAAATCGGCTTCCCTGTGCTCGACGTCCACCAGCTACCTCGTCCCGGGCGCTTGGACGACGTACTCGACCTGCACCAGCGGCAAGACCTGCTACCAGAGCTCGTCGACGTCATCTGCGTACTGCAAGACCGGCTCATATTGCTCGAGCGGGTCGTGCTGTTACACGTCCAACAAGGTCAAGCAGCCCAAGTACACCCAGTGCAGCACCTCGATTAAGCAGACCCAGTACCGCTGTTTCGGCGGCCACGTGCAGTACCGGCGAGCCTACTACGGGTGCAGCGGCGCGTCTTCGACCTGCTCGTCGTCGTCGAGCTACTACCACTGGACCGATTGGAAGACCTACAAGTACTGCAACAGCGGAACCAAGTGCCAGATGTCGGGCACCGTCGGAACCTGCACGAGCGGCGGCGGCAGCGGCGTCAAACAATGCACATCCGGAACCTGCTGTAACACGCTGACAGGTCGCTTCCGCACCAAGGGCGAAAAGTGCGGCACGTCCATCAAGAAGTACGACTACCGATGCTCGTCGGCGGGCGGCAAATACGTGCAGCGCCGTCGCGTCTACAACGGGTGCAGCGGCTACAGCTCAGTGTGCTCGAGCTCGTCGTACAACTATCACTACGAGAACTGGGCCACCTACAAGTCCTGCATCGGCTCGCAGAAGTGCTACCAGGTGTCTTCCAGCTCGGCGTCGTGCACGAGTTCGACAACCACGGGCAAGTGCTCGTCGGGCAGCTGCTGCGACTTCAACAAGTACTACAAGCCGCGTTACTCCAAGTGCGGGACCAGCATCAAGAAGTACGAGTACAAGTGCTCGACAACCGGCACGTCGGTCCAGCGCCGCCGCGGCTACCAGGGCTGCACCGGCTACTCGACGAGCTGCTACACCTCGTCGACGTACTACTACTGGGAGCCATGGGCCACCTACCTGACGTGCACGGGCGGCAAGACGTGCCACCAGACCAGCTCCACATCGGCGAGCTGCAAGTAGAGTCTCACCGCTCAGTCAGTTCGGCACGCGACTACGATTTGTCGCGGCGCTGTTCTTCGGCGACCAGCTCCCGCAGCGCCGGTAGCAGCGCGCGTCGGCGAATCTGGATCACGAGCTCTTCGCTCAAGTACATCGCGGCTTCGGCGAGCTCGGGCAGATTGCCGTCCGCTTGCGGCACGACGCCGGTTCGAAACAGCTCCAGCTCCGCGCGGGCAAGCTCGCGAATGCGGACCACGTACTCGCCGAGGATGGATGTCGGTAGCATCTGCTCGGTGATGCCTGCGAGGCGGGCACGCTTGAGGACCTTGAGCAGCGCGAGGTCGTCGCCGGAGTAGACCTCTTCGCCGTCGACCCGGCGCGGCGTGATCAGACCGATGCCCGTCAACCACACGAGATCGTCTTCATCGGCCCCGGCGTCACGAACCTGGCTGCGTGTCATCTCTTGTTTTGGGGCGACTTTGCGGAGCACGCGGTTGATCGCTTCGGCCGTGGTCCGGTCCTGCGGCGCCGTCGGCTCCCCGTCGAGGAGCTCGCGGATCACCTTGAGCGGCAAGAAACGTTCCCGCTGCAGATCCTTGATGGCCTGGATGCGCGGCACCAACGCCGGATCGTACCAAGCCATGTTGCGGCTCGTCTTGCGGGCGGCTGGGGGTAACAGCCCTTCGCGCATGTAGTGCTTGATCGTCGGCGACGGCACACCCGACAGGCGCGCCAATTCCGATATCTTCACCAGCTTCGAGGTCTTGGCTGCCATGGGCCTCCGCCGATGCCAGGTTGCGACATCAAAGTAGAAAGTCCTACTTCCTATTTAGCGATTCTTGGCCGTTTTTTCAATCACTTGCAGACGCCCGTCTGGCAGGTCTTGTTCGATCCGCACGGCATTCCGTCGGGCGCGGTTGTCCCCGCCCCGCATGCTCCCTTGGTACACGCTTCGACCCTACAGGGCTGCGATGGCGCGCAATCATTGGGCGGACGGTCCGCGCAGTTGCCAGAGTCGCCGCAGGTGCGGTTGCCGAACCGGTCGATCCGCACGATCCACGGTTTGGTGCCGTTGTTGCCGACCCCGACGACGGTGTTGTCGCTGTGTACGACCGCGCCGTCCAAGACGGAACCGGACGTCCCCAGCTCGCGCAGCCATACGGTCTGCAAGCTGCCGGTCATGCGGGCGACGAGGCCCTTGGTGCCGCCAGCGCCATCGGTCTCGCCGACGACGAACCAGTCTCCCGTGTCGAGCGGCGCCAAGGCGTTGATCTCGCCCGTGACGGTCTTGGAGACATCGAACGCGTTGAGGATCTGGGGCGTGCCCTGCTTATCATGGTTGCCGATGAAGACGGCTGGGCGGGTCTTGCCGCTGCTGGTCACCGCGCCTGCGAGGTAATAGTTGTCGTGGCGCGTGACCAGGCCGCTGACCTTGATGTTCGTGCCGGCGGGACCGTAGTCGCTGCACTTCATGCTGGCGCCACCGCTCGCGACGATGCACAGCCGGGCCTTGCCGGAACCGGCCGCGCCGAAATTGCCCGCCCACACAACGGATGACCCAGATAAGGCCATCGCCGCAGCGCGAACCGCGAGGTTGGCCACGGCGGTTCCGAGCGGCCCGCCGGATGTGGGCTTGCCGGTCGCATCGATCTGCTGTGCGAAGACGCGTGCGGTCCCGCTGCCGGCAGGGATTTGCCCGAGCCCGATGACGGTTCCGCCCGGGCTCTGCACCACCGCGGTCAGCAGCACGCCGCTCGTGGCCACCGGGAACCTCTGAAGTGTCCCCTTGTCGCCGTCGTCCTTGATGCGCACTGCGGCCGCGCGCGGTGTGCTTTGGTCCATGAAATTGCCGACCGCAAGCGCGCTGCCGTCGGCGAGATATGTGACGTCAAGCAGCTCGTCCTTTTTCGCTTTTCCTGTGACCGCGGGCGACGTCCACATCGCTTCGCCGCCGCGCCCGTACTTCATGACCATCGCGCCGGCGCCCATGCCGCCGACCCCGAGAACGCCACCGTCCGGTGCGACGACGGCTGCGCGCAATTCGCCTGGGAATTTCTCCGACGTTGGCACTCCGGTTGACCCGAACAGCTTGTTGGACTGGCCGGTGCACTTGCCCTGGTCGCAGCGGCCAATATTCGTGCAGGCCTTGCCGTCACCGCAGTCACCGCTGTGCTGGACTTTCTGACAGCCCGTGTCGGCCGTGCAGATGCCGGTTTCGCAGCTCGCGGGAGGACAGGCATTGACGCTGTCGAACGCCGCACACTTGCCGGCTTGCGTACAGGTCGCATGTCCCCACGGCCCGAGCACGCTGATGATGGCTCGGCCCGTTGCGCCCGATTGTCCGCCGACCGCGTTCATGACGCCTTCACCAGCGCCGATGAGCGCGTGGATATCGGCAGCGGGCAACTGGGGATCGGTCGACCACAGCTTCGTGCCGCCGATGCCATAGCTGCTGAGGCGGAACTTGGACCCCGATTCGGTCAGCACGACGATCTCCCCGGTTCTGCCGATCGCCGCGGACGCCCTGCCGTTGCCGGGCGCGATGAGCTTGCGGTCCCACATCTGCACGCCATTGACCGCGAAACCGCGCAACCAGACCGACTTCTTGCCCTGGCTCGACGCCTCGGTCACCGCCGCGATCCGCCCGGCCGACATGTTCGCCACAGCGACGACCTCCTCGTTGCTTCCGCGGTCAAATGTGCGGGCTCGCAGCACTTCGCCCTCCTGGTTGAACCAGACGAGCAGCGCGTCGGTCTCAGCCTTCGCAGAGCGCACGCCCCCCGCGACGGCGCCGAGGTCGGTCGAGGTTGCGGTGGTGAGCATCGTCGCGCCCATCGATGTGGGAAGCGGCGCGACAGACCCGATCGTGCCGTCCTTCTGGACGCCGACGATGAGGGCGGCAGGTACGTTGCTGGTGTAGCGCGCACCGACAGCCAACAGCTCGCCCGACACGATGGGGGCGATGGCATACAGCTCGTTGCTCTGCGTCCCCGCGACCGTCTTGGGTGTCAGCGGCGCCTTCGTCCCGGCGGCAAACTGGACGATGTACGCGGTGGAAGACCCGCCCCCAACCTTCTTGTTGAAGCCGACCGCGGTGTGGAGCGGCGCGCCGATCGGACCCGCGACTCCGGTCAGCTGGTCATCGCCAGCGGTGCCGCCGAACTTGCGCTCCGAATGGATGGTCTTGCCCGCGTAGCCGACGATCCACGCTTGCGAGCGTCCACCCGTCGGTCGCGTCGCGCCGACAGCGATCGGTCCATCGCCCGCAGAAGCGGCCGCATGAAGCTCCGATTGGGCGTTGGCCGGGCCCGCAGACACCGCAAAAAGCCGGTCCTTGACGCCTTCACACTTGCCGGCGTTGCAACTGCCCGTCGTCTTGCACGGGCCGCCATCGCACAGTCCAGAGCGTGGTGGATTGGTGCATCCTTTCGCCGCGTCGCAGAGATCGACGGTGCACGCCTTGTTGTCCGAACACGTCTTGAGCGTCAGTCCCTGGCAGCTCTTCATGGTCGAACAGCTCGCGTGACCGAACGGACCCAATACGCCAAACCACCCGTTCGTTCCGCCACCGACCTGGATCCATCCGCCTACGATGTGCTTGTCGCCGCTCGGGATGATCACCCCCAACCCCTCGATCGTCGCGTCGGGCAGGTCCATATAGGACCGTAGCTCGCCGTTCGCCCCCGCGACGACAAGGGCGCCCTTCTGCTTACCGACCACTTCGCGTTGGCCGACAAGCGTGAAGCCGTAGTTGCTGGCCGCGAACGCGAGCACAGACGACTTGGCGCCAAGCTCGATGGTCTTGTTCCACTGCTCCTTGCCGGTCAGGTCCGCGCGCAACATCCACATCTGGCTGGTCTTGCCGTCATCTCGATGCCCTGCGAGGTTGAAGCCTTTGTCGTCACCGACAAGCGCCTGAGCTTTCGCGCCGCCGCCAGCGCCGAACGAGACGTAGATTTGTCCCGAGCTGTTTGTGTCGACGATCCGCGCGCCCGGCGTCGAGCCGCCCTGGGTGGTAACGTTGTTCGCGATGACCACCGCCGCACCCGCATTGGCGATCGCGACGACCTCTTCCCCTGGGATCAGCGGCAGATCCTGCTGGGTGATGAATTTGCTGGTCTGCGCCGAGTAGGAGGCCACCCACGTATATTTGCTGCCCCCCTTCGTCGCCGTGTTGGCCGTGAAGACCCCGCCGTCGGAGCGCTGCAGGCAGCCGACCATGTCTTCCTCGGTGCCCGGATGCGTCAACACCGCAGCGCCGCCTGCAGGTTTGGCCTTGTCGTTGAGCCGTTGCATGAACACGGCGCGACCTGCGGCGCCGTCAGCCGTACCGCCGAGCACGTATTCGCCGTTCTTGAGCCGCAGCAAGCAGCCAAAAACCGTCGTCGTCATACCGGCCGGGACCGCGCTGGCGAACGAGCCCAGCTTCCCTTCGTCCTTCACCGTGCCGTATCGAACCGTGGTGTTCTTATCCTTGGTGAAGGTGCCCGCGACCACGTAACCGGTCTGCATCGCCGCGGCACCTTCGATCTTGCCGACGCCTTGGTCTTTGACGGGCGCGCTGAACAAGCCGCCGCTCTTTTCGATCTTGCACGTGCCTTTATTGTCGCAGGTCCCCGTCCCGCAGCCGCCGCCACACGAGGTTCCCGCCGCCATGACGCCGGCGACGATACAGCCGGTCATTGGATCGCATCCGTCGTTGGTGCAGGGGTTGTTGTCGTCGCACTTGCTGGCGGTGCCGGTCGCGCATTTGCCGGCCTTGCAGGCGTCGCCGACCGTGCACTTGCTGCCGTCGTCGCAACCCGCGCCATCAGCCAGTTTGGTGCCCTTGCAGCCGCCGTCGGCCTGGCACACGTCGCTCTTCGTGCAGCTGTTGTCGTCGTCGCACGGCCCGTTGCCGCCCCCCTTCTTGTTGACGCACCCCTTGGCGACGTCGCACGAGTCCAACGTGCAACCCTTGTCGTCGTCGCAGTCCTCCGCGGTCTTGTCGAAACACTTGCCGGTGCACGCGGTGTCGCCATATTCGCTCGTTCGCAGCACCCACGGGATCGATGCGCCTTTCGCGGCGGCCCCGCCGGCCATCGCCAACGACCCGTCCGACAAGAGCCCGATCCCGCCCAACGTATCGGCCCCGACAGCGCCGAAATGGCGAGTCATCGTGACGATGCCCGACCGGTTGATATGCACCAAACGCCCTTGCGCATCGCCGTTGTCGAGCCCCGTTGCGACGGCGTAGATCGCGTCTTCGTCGAGGCCGAATCGCAGCGGCTCACCCTGGACGACCTGGCCGATGTCAGCCGCCCATTTTTCCTTGCCAGACAGCTCGACCCGCGCCACGAACCCTGTGGACTTGCCGCCCTTCTCGCTCACGACGGCGATCAGCATGTCGCTTTCGACGGGCGCGATGGCCCACGGCTCGATGTCTTCGGTCTGCGCATCGCCGTACGCGCCCACGCCCGTCGTCGTGCCCGAGATGTTCGTTTGGACGATGACCGCCACGCGTTTCTTGTTGAACTGCTGCGCCCGCCCGATCACGACGCGCTTTTGCAGGTCAAGGATGCGCACGTCGCGCAGGCGCACGTCGAGGTAACCGGATACCGGCACATTGGCCGCCTTAATCGAGCTCAGGTCCTGCGAAAGCGTCCACAGCGTGCCGTTGTGGTTGCCGTCCTTGTTGACCCCGGAATGGCCCGCCGCGAGATAGAACTGCCCGTCGTGGACCACGGCATTGGCGACCGAGTAGCCGCCCAACTTGTGATTCTTGGCGGTGACCACCTTGCCCGAGCTGTCGAGCTTGAGGAACGCCGCGCCGCCGGTCTTCGCTGTGTGCCCGACGAGGAGCACGTTGCCGCCAGGCATCGAGGTGGCGCCGTTGCCGAGATCGTCGCCGCTGTCACCCGCTACGTGGAGCTTGCCGAGCTTGCCCGTGTGCTCGAGCAGGCGCGCGCACATCTGCAGCCCACTGGCGTCCGTGGACTTGCCGCATGTGCCCACGGCGATGACCCCGGCTGGCGCAACGACGAGCTGGTTGAAGCGGCCTGTCGTTGTTGCGTCGGCAGCCGTGAAGAAGCGCGGTTGGGTCGTCACAACACACTTTGCGAGCTTGCATTGGTGCGATTTGCACGACTTGCCGTCCCCGCCGCAGAGACCCGCGTTCGGGTTGTTGCTGCACTTGTTGTTTTGAACGCATCGGTCGTCGGTGCACGTATTCCCGTCGTTGCAGGCGCTGGGTGGATCGAACACCGAAAGGCATCCCTTGAGGCCGCACCTGTCGTCGGTGCACGCGTTGCCGTCGTTGCAGGCCGGCTTGACGATGTACGCGCACGCGCCGTTGACGCACTTGTCGTCGGTACACGTCAGACCGTCATCGCACGTGGAGCCGACGCCGCTGCAGACGCCCGCTTTGCAGGTTCCGGCCCCACCGCATCCGGGGCTCGCGCATTTTCCGCCTTCGTTGCTCGGCGTCTTCACGCAGCCCTTCTTGGTGTCGCACGCGACCGATGTGCAGACGTTGCCGTCGGCGCACTTGGCGTTGTCGGCGGCGAAGACGCAGCCTTTTTTCGAGTCGCACTTGTCCACCGTGCACGGGATCTTGTCGTCGCATGAGACCGCGGTGCCCTTGCATAGCAGCCCCTGGCATGTGGCCGCCTGCGTGCAGCTGTCCCCGTCATCGCAGGGCTTGCCTTTCTTCGCCGCGACGATGGTCTGCGCGCAGGTGCCTTCCTGGTAAAGACATGCCCACTTCGTGCAGCCGCCGCTGTCGTCGTCCTTGCACTTCACGATGGTCTTGGGGTCGACCTTGCAGGCGGGCGGGTTGGCCTTGAGGTCGCAGATCAGCGAACCGTTGCACTTGTTGCCGTCCTCTTCGCTGGCGCAGTCCTTGGTGCTCTTGCAGCCGACGCAGACGTTGGGGCCTTCGCATTTGCCCGCCGCGCAAAAGGCCTTGGGACGACAACCGCCCGGTGTTCCGCAGTCGGTGTTGTCCGCCGCGGGGCCGACGGCGCATTTGCCGGTCTTCGGGTCGCATTGGTTACGTGTGCACGCAGTGTCCTTGGATGTCGGGCAGCTGATCACCGTCGCGGCGTTGACCTTGCAGCGCCACTGCGCGTTGTTCTTCGATGACTTGTCGCAGTAGAGGGTTCCGTTGCACGGGTCGCCGTCGTCTTTCTTGCTGCAATCGGCGTCGACCTGGCACTCGCACGTGTTGGCCCCGGACACGCAGCTGCCCGCGACGCATGTGTCATTTGGCGTGCAGGAGTTGCCGTCGTCGCAGGCGGTCAGTTCCTTGATCGGCACCTTCGAGCATTTGCCGGTCTTCTGTTGGCAAACCTCCGCGCTGCACTGCGTGTTGTCGACCGTCTTGCAGTGAACCTTGGACGCGGGGTTGAGCTCACAGGTGTTGCCATTGGGATGCGTGCGGCAAAACAGCGTGCCGTTGCACAGGTCGCCGTCGTCTTTGTCCTTGCAGTCGGCGTCGGTCTGGCAGATGCACGTGTTGATGCCGCCCTTGCACTTGCCTTTGGTGCAGCTGTCGCTCTTCGTGCAGGGATTACCGTCGAAACAGACCGTGCCTTCCTTGACCGGCGCCGCCACGCACTTGCCCTTCGCCTTGATGCACGACGTGGCCAGGCACGCGGTGTCCGAGGCGGTCTTGCACTTGATGATGGTGGCCGGGTTGACCTCGCACTGGTTGGTCGTCTTGTCGCAAAACATCGTCCCGTTACACAGATCGCCGTCGTCTTTGTCCGCGCAATCGCTGTGTTTTTGGCAGGAACACACGGACTTGCCCCCGATGCACGAGCCGGCCTGGCAGGTCTCGCCGCTGCTGCACTTGTCGCCGTCGTCGCAACCCTTGTCCTGGTTGACGGCGGTCACCGCGCACGCAGCCGCGACCGGATCGCAGAGGTTTTTGAGGCAGTCGGTGTCCTTGCCGCTGTTGCACTTGACCACCGAAGCCGCGTTGACCTTGCACGTCCACGGCACCTTGGTCGTGTCGCAGAACTGCACGCCGCTGCACGGGTTGCCGTCGTCTTTGCACGGCTTGTCATGCAGGTTGCAGGCACAAACATCGGTCCCCGCGCAGGTGCCACCGCTGCACTTCTCCTCTTTCGTGCAGGGCTTGTTGTCGTCGCATGCCGTGCCGTCGGCTTTGCTCTTGAGCGCGCACTTGCCGGTTGCCTTGTCACACGTGTTCACCTGGCAGGGCGCGTCCAGACCGCTGCTGCACGTCACCTTCGAGCCAGGCACGAGGCGGCACGTGTTCTTGGCCGCCGCCAGGTCGCAGTAGTACTTGCCGTTGCACGGGTTGCCGCCGTCTTTGCCCGCGCAGTCCGCCGATGTCTTGCATTCGCAGGTCGCGGCCCCGGTGCATGCGCCCGCCTTGCAGGCATCGTCCTTGGTGCACACATCCCCGTCGTCACACGCCGTTCCGTCCTTCGCGTCGGCGCACTGGGCATCCACGCATTGGGCTTTTCCGGGCGCGGGAGCGCATAGTTGCAGCCCCCCGATGCACGCCCGGGCTCCCTTGCAGCGCGTCACGATCTTGCCGGTCAGATCGCGGTGATCGATCCAACAAACCGACGTGTCTGCACATGGCGCCGCGCACACATCGCCGGCTGCGGTCGTGATGCACAGGCCGTCGTCGCAGCCGCCGTCCTTGCAGTCGCATCCGATCGCGCCGGCGCAGCCCGCTGAATCGACGGCCCCGACGTCCGCCGACACATCCACGATGGCGTCTGGGTCCTTATCCGAAGCGACGTCGTCCTTCGCGCCACAACCTGCTGCGCCGAGGCTCATGGCCGCGAGCCAGCAAACCACCAACGCGCGCTCAAAGAAGTATTCCTGCATGCCCGGATTCTACCGTTCACACGGCCGCCCGACCACTTTGTCGAGCGCGGCTCTTGCGGGCTTTCGGCCACGCGGTGGGGGCTATTCCTCGTTGATCGGTCGGCCTCGTCGCGTTATCGTCACGTCACCCAAAAACCCAAGAGGAGGCGCTTGTGGAGACCCCCATTCGGGAACTCTTGCGCGGTGATCCCCCCGTGCCTGTCGCACCTGGTGCGCCCGTTGCAGAAGCCGTCGCGCTGATGCGCGAGCGAGGCTGGACGTCCATCGTGGTATCCGACCGCGACGATGTCGTCGGTATTTTCACTGAGAAGGACTACCTGTCCCGGGTCTGCGGGCAGAACCTGTCGCTGACCGACACGCGCATGGTGGACGTCATGACGCCGGCGCCCGAGGCGTTGTCGCCGCACGACGATGTCGCCTACGCGGTCAACCTGATGGCGACGGGCAGTCTGCGTTCGATCCCGATCGTCAACGACACCGGCGGCTTGATGGCGGTGCTGACCGCCGCGGACGTCATGAGGCACCTCGACGACGTGTTTCACGATAAGGAAGCGGCACCGGACTCCGTCGACCAATGGCGCGACATCGGCGGCGACGGCTGACCGATGCCATCCTGGCTGGACGACTCCAACGAACCATCCCACCTGGGAACGAGGATCACGATGACGCATCGATTCACCTCCGCCATCGAACGCGCGACCGCCGCGACCATCGCCAACGTGCCGACCTGCAAGCCCTTGATGGTCGCCGCCCACGGCACGCTCGCCGACGCGGTCGAGGCGCTCAATGCAACCGGCCGCGGCGCATGTGTCGTGGTCGATGAAGACAGCCGCGCCGTAGGCATGTTCACCGAACGCGACGTGCTGCGCCTCATCGATTCGGGCACCAACGACTGGCAGCAGCGCTCCGTCGCCATCGCCATGTCACCCACCAACGTCAGGCTCACGTCAGATATGACGGTCGGTGCCGCCCTTGGCCGTATGAACGAAGGCCCGTTCCGACGCTTACCCATCGTGGACGCCGACGGGACACCGCGCGGAATCGTGTCGGTCTGGGATCTGATGAGCTACGTGGCCGAGCACTTCCCGCAGCGCTTCTTCAACCTGCCGCCGCGTCCCGACCTCGAGATGCGCAACCTGTGGGGCGGCTGAGTCCGATCTCAGGGGGCCTTGTCGCTACGACGGCGAAGCGATCCGACGCACTACGTCGTGCAACGCCTCGATGCAGGCGTCGACTTCCTCGTTATCCATGTCGGCGACGCGCTCTTCGAAGAACTGATCGGCCGCTTCGGCGACGCCCACTACGATCGCGATGAGCAGGTCGATCGGAAGGTCCTCTCGGACGGCGCCGACCGCCTGCCCCAGCAGCACGATCTCGGTCGCGGCTTCGGTGGCTGGACCGGTAAAATCGCGCCACGCGTCGCCCAGCTCTCCCGCCGTGTGCGCGCGAATGGCCGTCCGCAGCATCATCAGGCCGCGTTCATTCTCACGGAGACTGGACCAGGCTCGCGCGATCATCCCGGTCACGGCGCTCCAGAAGCCGTCGATATTGCCAACGGGGCCCGGCTTGCCGATCGCCAGGCCGACAGGACGCAGGGCGGCGACCGCAGCGGCCGTGAAGAGGTCTTCCTTGTCGTCAAACCAGTAGTACAGCGCGCCCTTGCTGATCTGCGCGTCAGCGATGATGCGCGCGAGCGATGCGCCGTCGAACCCCTGGTGAGCGAACTCCGCGATAGCGGCGTCGAGGATCAACTCCCGCTTCGCTGGATCGAGGCGATGAAAGCGCGGTCGTGGCACGGCGAGCTCGGCGTCAGGGCAGGGCGATGGGCGATTCCGGCGCGTCGGCCGGGTTCAAGACGATGGTGTCATGTTCGGCGCGCGGCTGGCTACGATACGGAGCGCGAGGCGCGCAGGCGACGTGATGCCCAGACGACCAGCCCCGCGACGGCCGACTTGACGAGCATTCCCGCGATGAACGGTTCAGCTCCGCGTGACCACGCAAGCGCCGGGCTCGTTTTCCACGCCAGCCAGCCGCCGCCGAGCGCGACGATGGCGACGTGCGCGACGATCATGAGGCCGATCCAGCGCGCCGGTGACCTCGGCCCGGGTCGACCCGCGATCCACGCCGCCGGCACGAACCCGATCAGGTAGCCGGCCGTGGCCCCAGTGAGCGCTCCGGTTCCCGAACCCCCGCGTGCGAAAACGGGCGCGCCGAGCCCTCCAACAAGCAGGTAAAGAAGCATCGCGACAGGCCCCAAACGGGCACCGAGCAACCCTCCGGCCGCAACGACAGCGAGCGACTGCAAGGTCATCGGAACGGGCACCATCGGCACATCGATCTGCGCGCCAAGCGCAACAGCCGCGGCGCCAACCAGCACACCAATCGCGTCGCGCATCCGCATCGTGGGTCCATCCCATCCGGCACAGGTCGCCCCTACCGGGTTCATTCATTGCGGCCTTGGGAATGACCGTCTCTCTGGTAACCTCCCCGCATGTTCGGCCGACACACCCGCCATTGCCAATCCCTGCTTCGCTTCGCGGCCGTCGTCTGCGTCTTCACGCTGGGCGCCTGCGCTTCGGCCGACGACGACCCTGCAGCCATCGATGAGGCCGCCGTGGACGAGGTCGCCGAGACGCCGCCGCCGATGCTCATCATCCTCAAGACCCTCGGGTTCACGAAGGTCCTCGGCGACGGCAAGGCCGAAGGTTTCAACCTCGACAAGCGGATCAGCAGCACCCACGACAAGCAGACCTGCAAACAGAAAGACCTCGTCGCACCCGATGGCACCAAGGGCATCGACAACCAGTTCGCCAAGCTCGTGCCGCTGCTCGAACAGACGCAGATCGGCGCCATTCATGGCCTGGTTCAAAACGCCATCGAAGACGGCGGGCTGTTGATCCTGCTGCAGCTCGAGGGGCTCGACAGCCAACAAGACGACGACACGGTCATGCTCCGCATCCGCCTCGGTCGCGGCAAACCTCTGCTCGGTACCGACGGGCTCGTGCTCTCCGGCCAAACCTTCGAGCTGCATCCGGAGTCCCCCGAGATCGCGGTGCCTGCGGCGGTCAAGGGCGGCGTTTTGCGCGGCGGCCCGTTCAAGATCCGGCTGCCGATCATCATCTTCGACGTGCTCTACGAGCTCACCGTGCACGACGCGTTGATCCGCTTTGAGTTCGATGGCGACGGCGGCGTCAAGAGCGGCCTCATGGGCGGCGGCGTGCCGATCACCGACATCATGACCATCGCCTACACCGCAGCGAACAATGGCGGCGGCATCATCGAGGCGATCGAGCCTGTCGTAACCGGCATGGGTGACCTGAACCCGGACGCGGACGGCAAGTGTCGGCGCCTGTCCGCCACGCTCGATTTTTCGGGCGTCTCCGCGTTCCTCTTTGACCAGGAATAGCGAGCCGATTCAGCAGCCGTTGGCCGATCGACGCGACGAAAAAACGAGGGGATCCTTCCTCGTCAGACCCCAACGGTTGCTCGTTTCAGAGCGGCGCGGGCTGTGGCAGGGCTGTCGGTTCCTGTGGCGTTCTTGACCGGGGAAAACTCGTTCTCGCGGCGCACGGCGAGCCCGGCGCTTGCGTCCGTGAAGAGCAGCAGGTCGAAGATGAAGCGCTCGCACTTGTAGCCGTCGACCACCGCTTCACCATCGGCCGTCCACGACTTCAGCGGCTTCTTGCTGCGGTGCAGGGGCAGGGTCAGGCCGAACGCGACGAGCTCCTGGAGGTAACCTACGCGCCAGATGTGCATCGCGGTGTTGCCCCACCCGAAGAGCAACGAGCCGTCGTCCCGTGTGCGGCGAACATCTTCGGCCGAGAGTTCGGTGTATTCGACGATGCGGTCGCGCTCATTGCCGTCGGCGTCGACCGCGCGCACAAGATGCCCGACGCGTTCGTCCGGATCCCGCTTGGGCAAGACTTTGGTGACGGCGTCGAGTCCATCTTCGGCGGCCAGGCCGATGGCAAAGGTGTCGTCGGCGCGCGCGAGGACGTTGTCGACCTGCAGGTACAGGATGTATTGCACACCATCGGCGTCGAGCTCAGCGAGCAAACCGCTGTCGACGAGCGCCGTGAAGCAGCCGCCATGACCGTCGGGGTTTTCGAGCAGGCGGTCGGGCGCAGCTAGCAAGGCGTGACCGTCGATGGTCAAACTCGGCACCGTTCCTTGCGAGAAGAAGCGCACCTGATCGTCGGCGAGCCCGAAGTTGTCGTGTTGCGCGAAAAACGCGCGGGTTGGCGCGTCGGTATGCGGGCTGGTCATGATCAGCAGCGGGATCGCGACGCCGTATCGCTTCGAGGCCGCCGCGACCTGCTGTGCGTGCAGCTCGTAGATGCTTGTGCCAGCCGCCTCGTCGATCACGAAACAGCCCTTCGGTCCGTCGAAGCCAAGGCGCGTGCCCTGTCCGCCTGCCACCACCAGCACAGCCACCTGTCCAGCGCGATAGCAGCCCTCGCCGACGGCACAGAGGCTTTGCTGCCGTCGCGCTCGCTCATCGTCGCCGACAACGCGGGCTTCGAGCAGCGAGGATGGGGCGGCGGGATCTTCGTACGCGGCGAGTTCAGCCCAATCGACCTTTGCCATGGCGGCGCCGAGCCGTTGGGCGGCCTCGGGATCGTCGACCGCGAGGCGCTGCAGGTGTTGGACGATGTGGCCCTGGTCGAGATGGCTCGCGTCGGCGGGAGAGTTGCCCATGGTCGAAGTCTCCCCTCGCTATTTCAGGTAAGCAGCGCAGCGCGGGTCGCCATCGGGGACGTCCGCATCGGGGCTCGCCGGCGGAAAACGCGTGCGGTCGCAGAGAGCGGCGAGGATGTCGAGGATGAACTTGCTGGCGTCTTTGCGTGACAGACCGCCGGGAACCTGGCCCTTCATCTTCGAGCCGGGGTGGCCCGCGAGCACCTTGAACCAGCCCTCGTAGGCCTTCGCGCGCATCAATGAGCCGAGGCTGTACTTGCGGTGGAGCTTGAACCTGTCGCCCTTGTCGCCGTGGCACTTCGCGCATCGTTGGGCGTAGTGCTTGACCCCGGTCGCCGCGTCGCCGCCTTCGACCAGCACGTAGTTGCCAGCGCCTTTGCTGAGTGACCAGATGTCGTCCGAGCGCGGGATGGTGCCGTCTCGCATCGCAGCGATGAAGCCGACCGCGGCGTCGAGCTGGGCGTCGGACATGAGGTCGCCGTACGCGGGCAGGGCGTCGTCGCCTTTCTTCAGCCACGCCTTGAGCTGCGCCGCCGAACGCGTGTCTTTGAGCAGGTTGTGGGCGCGCGCATAGGATTTATTCTTGTAGTCGGCGCCGTAGATGCCCTCGGTGCCCTTCAGATCCCAGCCGAAATAGCTCTTGAGCCGAAAAGCGTGCCCCGCGTCGTTGGTGAGCACGATCCCCTTGCCGTCGCGCGCCGTGCCGTCTTTGCTGGGCCCGCCGCTGCCATCGGCTTTGCCCGGCGTCTTCTTGCTGTCGGGGCTGAAGTCCCGGGCGCCGCGCACCTTGTAGAAGCGGTCGAACACCCGGCCGCCATAGCCACCGTCGGCGAGCAAGCTGGGGGCGCTTTTGTCGGATCCGGCCGTCTTGGCGGGTGAACATCCAGCCGCGAGGACAAGGGCGACGAGGCCGGCGAGTGCAACGGCGACGTGCAAGAAGGAGGAGCGCATGTGGTGAACCTTGAGAGTTGCGGACGGGGCAGGCGTGCCCTTTGGGTCGAACGGCTACAGGATCTTGGCGATGGCCTTTTCGAGCTCGGGGAGCGTCTTGGTACCGTAGCCGACCTGCTTGTGCCGGATCGTGAGGCTGCGGTCCACCAGGACGCCGGTCGGCATGTTGTGAACGCGGAATTGGCCGAGCATCTTCGCGTCGGGATCGAGCACAACGGGGACCTTCGTGCCGACCTCCTGGACGAAGCCGCGGGCCTTGTCGTCATCGGTATCGACACCCACCGCGATCACCTGGAAGCCCTTATCTGCGTACTTCGCGGCCAGCTTGTCGAGCTCGGGCAGCTCGCGCCGACACGGGGAGCACCACGACGCGAAGAACGTCAGGAATGTGACCTTGCCCTTCATCTCGCTGGACGACCACGTGCCGCCGGTGGTCAACGTCGCCGAAAGCGGCGGGACCTTCGCACCCACAACGCCGCTAAGTTTCTTCTCGACCGCCTTGCCCGCGTTGGGCACGAGCTTGTCGGCGCAGCACCGAAAGCCGATCGAACGGTTCTTGTGACCGGGCCCGAAGCTGTCGTCCGCGCGCACGCAGTGAGCCTTGTCCTGCGCCCGGTAGTCGCCGCCGGCGAGGAACGCTTTTTCCGGGGTGGATTCGACCCACTCGGCGACGTTGCCGGACATGTCGTAGACGTCGGTCTTGGTGCGGCACTGGTTGGCAGACCCGGTCGGCTGGGGCTCGCCGGTGCGCGAATCGGCCTGCACGTGGCAGTAGCCCTCTTCGTAGTAGTCGGCGTACGGGAACTGGTTTCCTTCGACGTAATCGTTGGCGAAGTTGCCGTCGCCGTCGTCGTCCTTCGCGGGCACGCCCTGGCAGGCGGACACCCACTCTTCGCTCGTACACATGCGCTTGCCTGCCTTTTCGCAGGCGGCCCTGGCCTCAAACCAGCTGGCGTTCGCGGGTTTGGTCCCGCGCATCGACACGGCCCGCCCCTGCTTGTCCAGCGACGCCTCCCACACATCGATCCAGAAGCTGCGTTTTTCGAGCTTGATCTCGACCATCGCGTCCTTGGGCGGCTCCTTGAACGGGAACGCGTGCTTGATGACCGGCGTGTCCTTGGTCTTCTGCCCGGCTTTCTTGAGCTCTTCTTCGATGAAGTGGTCGATCACCTCGGCGGACACCGCGCCCGACAGCAGCTTGCCGTTGACGAACGTTCGGGGTGTGGCGCTGATGCCGATCTTGGACGCCTCTTCGATGTTGCGGCTGAGGTTGGCGCGGGGGGCGCCTCGGTCGCGCATGCAGTCCTTGTAGACCGCCATATCGAGCCCGATGGTGTGGGCGTAGTAGTCGCGATCGAGCTTCTTGAGGCGGTGCTGGTTCTTGAACAGCATGTCGTGCATCGGCCAGAACTTGCCCTGCCGCCGCGCGCATTCAGCGGTGAGAGCGGCGTTGCATGCGAAGCGGTGCCGGTTGTTCTTGATCGTCTTGTTGCAGATCGTGTTCATCGGGAAGTGCTTGAACACAAAGCGCACCTGGCCCTTGTAGCGCTCCTTGAGGGTCTTGACCGCGTAGAACAGCTTCTTGCAGTAGCTGCACTGGAAGTCCGCGTATTCGATGACGGTGACGGCGGCGTCGGCAGGTCCAACCACGGCGTCGTCGGCGTGGACCGGGATGGCGTACAGGCTGTCGGTGATCTTGCGCGCCTCGGTCGGGTTGCTGGCGTCCCCGGCGGAGGCGGCGGCGTTGTTCGAACCCGCGTTGTCGACTGCGGCGGCTCCGGCTCCGGCTTTGTCGGCGGTTTTTCCAGCGGCGACTGCGGCTTCGGACTCCTTGAACTCGGCCGCGGCGCGCTCGATCTGCTCGGAAACCAGCGCGGACTTGGTGTCGTCGTGCCACATCGTGCCGAGGCTGAAGATCGCGCCACCTGCAATGAACGCCATCATCACTGCGCGGTTGATGTCGGGCTTTTCCTCGGCGGGGCCCATCCTCTTGAGCGCCATGGTCGACAGCACCAGGACTACGACCGCCATCGCGTCCATCGTCATGCAGAACACGCAGAACGTGCCCTCGATCGCCACCATGACGTAGAGCAGGAACGCGCCGAACGCGACGGCGACGCCCGAGCCGACCTGGACGAGCCGCATCGCTCCGCGGCCCCTGTCATCGTGCGTAGTTCCCAGCCAGTTGAGAGCGGCGAGCGCGACGTACGTTCCAAGCGCATAGATCGTCACGGGGAAGCCGCCGAGCTTGCCGTATTCGCTGGTGTTGATCTTGTCGCAGTTGAACGACTCGCCGAAGTTGCAGACGGATTCAAACGCTTCGGCACCGTACGTCTTGAACATGTAGGCGCGCAGCAAATAAACCGCGGCCGCTGCGGCGATGAAGAGGGCGATCCAGATGCCGGCGACGAGACCGCTCGTCGATGCGGACGCGCTGATTTGCGCGTCGTCGGCGGATTGGGGTGCGTCTGATTGCGTGGTCATGGCAGCCTCCGGGGGGATCGAGGCGGGCAGCGATCATTGCGAGCGAAAGCCCCGTGTCAAACGATGCTCACCAACGCGCTACGAATCTGCGGTCCAAGGCCGTAGTCTGGCGACCCCAAACGACCGCAGCCACACGTTCGCGCCGATCACCAGGGAGCTTCCACATGGGTTCAGACCCCGGCACAACCGGCCTCGAAGAGAGCATGGGCGGCCTCGAAAAGAGCATGAGCGGCCTCGATGTCGTCGTCACCGGCGGCACCGGCGCGCTTGGTGGAGCGGTCGTCTCCGCTCTGCTCAACCGGGGCGCGACCGTTCACATTCCCGGCTTTCGCGCTGCCGATGCCGACCGATTTCCCCTCGCGACGCACGATCGCGTGCACATCGTCGGCGGGGTCGATCTCTCCAACGAGGAGCAAGCGCGCGCGTTTTTTGAGAGTCGGCCGCCGCTGTGGGCCAGCGTCAACGTCGCGGGCGGGTTCATGATGGCGCCGATCGCCGACACGACCGCAGCGGCCTTCCGTGCGCAACTCGAACGCAACACAGTGAGCTGTTTTCTGTCCTGCCAGGGCGCCGTTGAGCGGATCCGTGCGCGCATCAAGTCCCATGGTCCCGGTGGCCGAATCGTCAACGTCGCAGCGGGCCCCGGCGTGCGACCCGTCGGTGGAATGGTCGCCTACAGCGCCGCCAAATCGGGCGTCGTTGCCATCACCTTGAGCCTCGCCGAAGAGCTCGCCGCCGAAGCGATCCGCGTCAACGCCATCGTGCCCGGCGTCATGGACACCCCCGCCAACCGCGCCGCGATGCCCGACGCCGATCGCAGCACCTGGAGCTCGCTCGACGACGTTGCCGGTACTGTCGCCTGGCTCGCTTCCCCGGCCAATACAACCGCCTCGGGCGCGCTCTTGCCGGTCTAACCCGGGCTGACCCGAGCTGACTGCTCAACGTACTCATGCTGTTCACGCGACTGTCTGTCTCCTGCCTTGCAGCGATCCTGTTGATCGCCACCACGGTATCCGCCCAGGAGCCCGCCAAGCCGCGTTTTACCCCCGACAAACCCGCTCGCGTCGTCATCATCGGCGGCTCGATCAGCGTGCATCCGGCCAACTACGGCAAGTTCATCGCATACGGCTGCAAGAACGTCGGCACGGTCAACTTCGGGCGGGCGCGGCTCAAGGCCAAGGCGATCCTGCGCCGGTTCGAAGTGAAAGTGCTCGCGGACAAGGCGCTCATGGCCGAGCTCGAAGGCAAGAAGCCCTGGCTGCTCTACCTCGGCGGGCTCAACGGCGTGTACGCGCCCGAACGCACCCGCGCCAACATCATCAAGACCGTCAAACTCGCCCGGGCACGCGGTTTTCGCATCATGGCGCTGACGTTGCCGCCGTGGGGCAGCCTCGAGGATGGCCGCTTCTTCGACTTCGAGGGCCTCTTCAACATGCGGGCGACCGCGCTCGTGAACGACTACCTGACCGGCGTCGATAAACGCTTCGATGCCGCGACACGTCCCGACGTCACCATCGACATCTTCAACAGCAAGCTCCGCGACTCGCGCGCGAAGAAACGGGACGCCAAAAAGCTCGCCGCGAAGTTCCCGACCAGCCGCTACAAACGTCGCAAAGGCAGCCGGCGCCGGCTCATCAGGCAGGCGCGCGAGGTGCCGCGGATGTTCATGAAGAAGCGCTATCGGGGCCGCTACCACTTCCACCCGAACTGGCGGGGTCATCGGCTCATCGCGGGGTTGATTTGCAGCCAGGCGCCTGCGGACTGGGGCTGCGATTGCGCCAAGATCAGCCGCGCCTGGAGCAAGAAGGGGCGCATCCGACCGTGAGCCCTCGCTGCGACCGGACCTTCGCTGCGTCCAGTTCACCTTCACCAAGTTCGCCGATCTGGACGACGTCGCAGCCAAGCAAGCCGACCTCGAAGCTGTCGTGCGGGCCTGGGTCGCGTCCAAGCAGTAGCGTGCGTTCGCGGGGCTATTTGGGCCCTGTTTTTGGACCGATATGCCCCTAACCCGGCTTCCTCAACACGTCGGTCGGTCTGACGCCCAATCTGCTGCGTCCTGCGGCGAATCCTCGGTTTGAAGTGACGCTGCCACTCCTGCACCTCGCATTCACCACATGACTTGCAGCTTGAACGCCATACCTTCCCTCCGTGATGAGAAAGCCGGGCTAAAACCCTCGCAGAGGCTCGTAGAGCGGTTTTGGCAGGGGGGAGCCATATCAATAGGCATGCGCCTCGAAGTGCCCGTAGAACGAGCCTGGACGCGAATTCGGTTTTTGCGGTAGCGAGGACGTAGCGGCCTCAGCAGCTGATTCCGCCGTCCACGAGCAGCGTCTGGCCGGTGATCATCCCGGCCCCGTCGCTCAACAAAAAGCGCGCGGCGGCGACGACATCGTCGGTCGTGGCGAGGCGGCGGAGCGGGGTTCGTCGCACGATTTGGCCCAGCTGACCCTCGTCGAGGCGGGCGGACATATCGGTGCGCATATAGCCGGGCGCGATGGAGTTGACGGTGATCTCCAGGCGCCCCACCTCGCGGGCGAGCGATCGGCTGAAACCGTCCATGCCCGCCTTGGTCGCCGAGTAGACGGACAGGCCGTTGTAGCCCCGGGTGCCGATGATCGAGCTGATGTTGAGGATGCGGCCGGGCTTGCGACGTCCGAGCATCGTGCGAATCGCGAGCCGCGACAGGCGGATGGTGCCCTCGAGGTTGATGGCGAGCATCCGGTGCACTTCGATCTCGGGCAGCGTGGCGAGGATGCCTTCGACCGCGATGGCGCTGTTGTTGATGACACCGTACGGGGCGCCGAACCGCTTGACGGCGTCCTTGACGAAGGCGCTGAGGCCGTCGCTGTCGGTGATGTCGACCTGGGCGAAATGGACGCGGTCGGGATGAGCCTCGACCAACGCTTCGATCTCGGGCGTGGACGAGCGGCTGAACGTCGAGAACGCGTAACCGTCCTCCAACAACCCGCGCAAGAGGGCGAGACCGAGGCCGCGCGACCCCCCGGACAAGATGATGTGGCGGGGCGCAGTGCCCGCATCAGCGGCGGCTCTTTTTTCCATTTGCGTTCAACGTGATGTCGGAGGTGAAGACCAGGTACTGCGGGATCCAGTTGGCCGGGAGGTGTTCGCGCAACGTGGCCTTCAGTTCGGCGGCCGCGAGCTCGGCACCGTCCTCCAGGGCGACCTCGGCGCTCAACAACGATCCGATGATCGGGCTGCGCTTGAGGAAAACGCGGCTGTCACGCACGCCTGGGATGCGATTGACCGCTGCCTCGACCTCTTCGGGCGGGATCTTGGCGCCGCCAACGTTCACGACAGCGTCGGACCGACCGACAATGTACACGCGGCCGTCGCGAATCTCGGCGAGATCGGGCGTTCGATACCAATCGCCATCGTCATCGGCGCCATCCGCCGCGCCATAGCCGAGCATGCGGTAGGGCGAGCGAACTTCGAGTTGCCCATCCCGGACCCGTAGACCGACCCGCCCGTCACGCTCCAGCATGTGGACCGGAAAACCCTCGCGACCGTCGGACACGACGATGGCGGACCCGACCTCGGTCGACGCGTAGATGTGCGTGAGTTTGGCGGGGCTGAACAGCCGCTGGACAAGATCCAGGGTCGATTGGTCGACGCGTTCGCCGCCGAGCGTGGCTTGCTGAAGTTGGGGTGTCGGAAGGTCCGTGGGCCACGCGTTCGCCAGCATGCGCCAGTACGTCGGTGTGGCTGAAATCACGTTCAAGTCGGCGTCGACGATCGCTTGTGGCGCGGTGGTTGGTCCGTCGCAGTACAGGACCTGGCCCTTCGCAGCCTGCACGGCGAAGAACACCTGCAATCCCGCGTAACTCAGCGGACTGTAGGCCATCAGCCAGCGCGAACCTGGCAATCGCTCGCCGGCGAAACGACCGGGAGCCCCGATGCGTTGCCACCGATGAAACGCGAGCTTCGGCTCGCCGGATGTGCCGCTTGTGAAGAGCCCGAGCGCACCCGTGGCACGTTCGGCGGGAGGCGTCGGCAACTCGGGGACCGCTTCGCCTTCGGCCAAGACAAGGGCGAAACCATGGCGCTGGACCAACGCCTCGACCTGGCTGTCGTGAAAGTGCGACGGCAGGGTGATGAGCTGCGCGTCACCGGCTTGGGCGGTTCGCAGACAATCGTTGAGCAGGCTGGGCGAGTGCGCGCGTACAGCAACAGGTCCGTGCGCGCCGCGCAACGCGTCGGTCCAACCCGCCGGCAGCTGCGGCGGCTTGTTGAAGTCAAAAAGCTCAGCCATCTGCGTACAGGGCGACAAGCTCGCCGAGCGTCTGGAAGCGGACAAAGCCGTCCTTGAATGGGTCTTTGCCGGTCTTCTCTTCGAGCTTGACGACAACGAGCGCGAGCCCGATGGAATCCAGCGCCGTCTCGCTGAGCAGGTCGGTGTCGGCCGCCAGCTCCGTGGCCTTGCCGCCATTCTCGACGATGACTTCGTTGACGGTGGCGGACACGACCTGGAGAAGCTGTTGCGACATGATGGCGACCTGGAGGGAGATGATGCAGCGGGCGCGGGCCGCAGGTGGGTTGCCCAAGCGCCAGCAAAGGTTTCAGGCGAATCGCTTTACAGAGACAACGGGGCCTTGTCAAAGCACCGAAGTTGCCGAGCGATCGCCCGCGCTGCATCCTCCCCGCCCCGCCAACCGGAGCGACGCGATGGCAGACAAAACCTCCTTCGACACTGGCAACATCTTCTTTGACACCGACAACATCTTCTTCGACACCGCACGCATCGGACACCGCGGCGATGGCGTGATCATCGGCAAGACGGTTCGCCTGCGGCGGCCCGAGGCATGTTCGATCGGCGTCGGCTCGATCATCGACGACTTCGTTTACGTTTCCTGCGCATTGCAGATGGGTCGGCATGGCCATATCGCGCCAAACGTCGTGCTCAGCGGCGGCGGTGCGCGCATCGTGATGGGCGATTTCGTGGGCATCGGCGCGGGCAGCAGCGTGCATTGCGCGTCATCGGATTACCTCACGGCATCGTTCGAGTTGCCGTCCATCCCATCGGATTACCACTTCGGGGGGACGGTCGCGGATGTCGAGTTCGCCGATCATGTGCTGATTGGCGCGCACAGCATCATCCTGCCCGGCACCGTGCTGCCCGAGGGGTTTGCGTGCTCCGCGCATTCGATCGTGCGCAACAAGCGCTACGAACCGTGGACGCTCTACGGTGGACCGGACTGTCGCAAGCTGTTCAAGCGCCGGCCCCACGCGGTCAAACTCCAAGCGCAACGCCTCCTCGACGGACTGCCGCCCGCAACCGCCGAAGAGCTCAAGAACGCCGGCTGAAGCTGTCGCCGCGACCCGTCGTCAGGGGCTGTGCAGCGGACCTTCGCCATCGAATACACCGAGCACGTTGGCCACGGCGATCTCCGCCATCTTGCGGCGCGTCTGGCGGGTGGCTGAGCCGAGATGCGGCGCGAGAACGGCATTGGTGCACGCGGACAACCCGGGGTGGACGCGCGGTTCTTCCTCGTACACGTCGAGCCCGGCGGCCCCGATCGGCCCATTGTTGAGCGCGTCCACGAGGGCGGCTTCATCCACGACGGCGCCCCGGGCTGTGTTCACCAAGATCGCCCCGCCTTTCATCGTCGCGAGTAGCTGCGCGTCGACGAGGTGATGGGTCTGGTCGTTGAGCGGTACGTGCAGCGAGATGACATCGGCCGTCGCAAACGCCTCGTCGATCGTTACGCGTGATGCACCGAGCGACTCCAACTCCGGTGACGACCGGCGACCGACATAGACAATGTCCATCCGCCAGCCGACCGATCGCCGCGCGACGGACGTCCCGATGCGTCCAGGTCCAATGATCGCGAGTCTCGCCCCGACGAGATCCGCACCCAGCAGCTGGTCGGGTTGCCAGCCAGACCACGTCCCGGACCGAACCATGCGGTCGCCTTCAACGATCCACCGTGCAGCCGCGAGCAGCAGTGTCCACGCAAGATCTGCGGTTGCCTCGGTCAGCACGCCGGGCGTGTGTCCGACGACGATTCCGCGCTCACGGCACGCGGCGAGGTCGATGTTGTTCACGCCAACGGCGTAATTGCTGACGATTTGAAGCTGTGGTCCGGCAGCGTCGAGCACAGCACTGTCGATCTGCTCGCTCAGCTGGCAGATGACAGCGTCGCACCCCGCGATTCGAGACAGGAGAGCCTCTCGCGTCAGGCCCCCGGCGCCGTCATCGACGTCGTGTCCGGTGGCGACCAGCTTATCGACCGCGTCGCCAGGCAGCCGTCGGGTGACAAGAATTCGCGCCACGTCCCGCTCCGATCAGCCCACGGGTTTGTGCTTTCGCTTGCTGGGTGACTTCTTGCTGTCGGCGGCCAGCGCGTCATCGAACGAAGACGCCGCCATTGCGCTCATCAGGTCGGGGTTTTCGAGGGCCTCGGTCGGGACGGAGAAGTAGGGCATCGCAAACGGTTTGCCGCGCATCTCGACGCTGAATTGTTCACTGCCCGACGCCAACATCGCCTCGGCCAGCTCGCCGCTCGCGCGCAGGTACAGCTCATCCCGCGCGAGGCAACCGAACATCAGCCCCTCGCGGAACACTCCGTGGCCGCCGAACATGGGCTTGACCGCCAGGTGCGGCACGCCGGCCATCATTTCGCGCACATGTTCGACGAACTCTGCGCTGTTTTTCATCGTCGGAAACGCCATCTTCTCGATCCTTATCCTCGGTTGCTTGGCATCGGCTTGCCGTGCACACCCCAGCTTGTAAGTTGCGCACGCGATGAACGCCAGCCCCAGCTCAGCCACGTTGCCCGACTGCATCACCTTCGCGTTGACCGCGACCGGCCTCGCAGTTGCCCGCGACCTCGCGCGCATCGGTGTGCGGGTTATTGGGATCGACGCAGACCGCTGGCGACCCGGACAAATTTCTGCCGACGTCACGCGCGTCGAGGGCTTGAGCGACCAGCCTGTTGACGACTCCCTCGTAGCCAAGCTGATCGACTTCGCCAAGCGCAGCGCCCTGCCGCCGGTCGTCATTCCGAGCGCCGACGATGCCGTCGAGTTCCTGGTCCGACATCGCGATGAACTCATGCCCCATATGCGGATCTCGTCCGGGTTGACCGAAGACCGCGGCGGGATGCTGGTCGACAAGCTGCGGTTCGCTGAGCGATGCCGGGAGATGGCGATCGACACGCCGCTGACGTCGCTGCCCGAGACCCGCGCGGACATCGATGCCTTCGTCGCAGCCGCTGGCCTCCCGTGCATCGTCAAACCCCGGGCCGGGCACAAGTGGCGCCAAAAACTGCAGGGCGCCAAGCTCCTCGTGCCGCAAACACGGGCTGAACTTGACCACGCGATCGATGATGTTGTCGGCGAACCCGGCGCAGTGGTGCTCCAAGAGCTCGTGCCCGGACCCGAACGCGAGATCGTCGTCGGGGCATGTCTCGTTGGTGAAGACGGCACAGTCCGTCACGTCGTTACCGCGCGCAAAGTCCGCCAGTTCCCGCTCGATTTCGGATCTGGCGCCCTCGTCGTGACCGAACCGTTGCCGGAAGTGGCCCGCCTGTCCGCCGAGATCCTCGAAAAGCTCGACTACCGCGGCGTGTGCGGCACCGAGTTTAAACTGGATCCGCGAAACGGCCGTCTGCGCCTCATCGAGATCAACGCACGCCCGGTGCTCTGGTACGACCTGTGCCGCGCGGCCGGAAGCCACCTGCTTGAAGCACACTACGCCGAGCTCGCCGGACTGCCGGCTGTTTCCGTCGCCCCACAGCGTCAACGGGTCGTCTGGCGCTACCTCACCCGCGACGTGATCGCCCTGGTTCAACGTCACAAACGGCCTTTCGCGATCGCCCGCGAGCTCGCCAAGACGCCGCGCGCCGACACCCTGGCCACGATGGACACCAACGATCCAAAGACGATCGCGGCCACGATCAGCCACACCATGGCTCAGGCCGTATCGCACCTCGCAAAGCGCTGAATAGTCTCAACTAGCTGAAATCAAAACGTTTGATCCGTCTCGAGTCGGATCGAACGGACTGGTCCGACGTTTTTACGCACTGCGTCAAAAACCGCTTGACACCTCGTGCACGACGAAAGTAGACAGTCGCACTTCCTACTTCGGTCGGCCGTGCTGTCTGCGGTCCTCGTTGCGTAGGGACAGATGGAGACCTCCCCATGCGACTCACCGCGACGCTCGTCCTGACCTTCGCTTTCAGCCTCTCCGCGGCGTGCTCCGAACCCGAGCAAAGCGCCCCCGAAGAGGTCGCCGCCGACGGCTCATCCGCCGATGGATTTGCGGGCGCCTCGGTCGGGCAGGCCGACACCGGAAGCAACACAAACCAGCAGGATGCCTCGTCGTCAGCGCCCCAGGACACCGCCGGCACGCTTGGTCCGGTCGACGCGGGCTTGGCCGGAACTGCCGATGCAGGTTCACCGTCGGTGCAAGACGCCGGGATCGCGGCTGCTGTTGATGCAGGCGGCTCGGCCAACGACCCCGGATCGAACACAGACGCCGGATCGAACACTGACGCCGCTGACCCAAACGCCGCTGATCCAAACGCTGCTGACACTGCGGCAAGCGTCGATGCCGGTTCGGGCAACACAGGACCGTCGGACGCAGGCACGACCAACCCGGGCGGCACGACGAAAAACCCGCCGCTCCCGACCGATCCCGGCGCGCCCAAGACCCACGGCCTGACCAACGTGTCCAAGGTGCTCTGGGATGTGCTCGAGAAGGGCACGCTCAGGGGCTCGTGCGCCAAGTACAAGGCGCTCGGAACGCTCGCGACCGAGGCCGACAAGATCAAGTGCGGCAAGGAGATGTTCTTCTACGAGGACTTCGACACCTACGGCGCACCGCGAGCCCTCGTCGACTTCATGAACCACAACCTGCCCAACTCGGTGGGCACCGGCTTCACGAAGATGGGCATGCACAAGGACCCGACGTCCTTCACCCAACTGCCGCTTGGCCTGGCAGTCGGCGCGGACTTCAAGGGCATGCAGACCTACGCGTTCACCTGCGCGAGCTGCCACTTCGGCAAGATGCCCGACGGTCGCTTCGCCGTCGGCTACCCCAACCACGACTACGACTACGGTCTGCAGATCCTATCGCTCAACCTCTTCCCGATGCTCGCGATGGGCACCGACAAGCCCGCGCAACACGAAAAGAGCGCCGTCAAACGCATCCAGCCGATGCTCGACGAGTTCAAGGCGATGCCCGGCGGCATGATCAAGTTCGGCCTCGCGATGCTTCCGCTCGTCTCGCAGATGAACAACATCCCGAAGATGACCAAGGCGGTCGAGGCGGCCTACGCCAGCTGGGCGCCCGGTACCCAGGACTTCGCGATGTTCCCGGTCCCGGTCGACGACGACGTCCACATCGTCACGCAGATCCTCTCGCTCTGGCAGCTGCCCTCGGCCGCGGAGGTCAAGAGCTACAAGATGACGCACATGATGCTCGGCTGGGCGGGCACCACGGCGACGCTTCACAACTTCTTCGCAGGTTTCTCGGTTCTCAGCGGCGGCAAGGGCGTGTCCAAGGCCGACGCCGCACCTCTCGTCGCCTACCTCGCCACCCTGGGGACCCCCGCCAACCCCAATCCGCCCCCAGCGGCCGACGTCTCCGCGGGCAAGAAGCTGTTCGTCGACAAAGGCTGCACGAGCTGCCACGGCGGGCCTCGATATGCGGGCACGCGCGTCTTCAAGTTCAGCGAAATCGGCACCGACAGCACGCTCGCGATGTGGAACGACAAGGACGCCAATGGCAAGGCCGACAAACCCGAGCTCTTCGGCCCCGGCGATTCGGTCACCGGCGGCGTGAAGTCACCGCGTCTCAACGGCTCGTGGGCCAAGAAGCGCTTTCTCCACAACGGCTCGGTCACCTCGCTGGAGGCGCTGTTCTGCGTCGGTAGCCAGCGCCCGAGCATCACCAAGCCGATCTTCTCGGACAAGGGTCACATGATGACCTGCAACGGCCTGAGCGCCGCCGAGAAGAAGCACCTCATCGCCTTCCTGCGCTCGATCTGAGCGTCCCCCATCGAAGCCAACCCGGATCGAAGCCAACCCCGACCGAAGCAATGGCCGCCTCGTCCTGCCCCCGGAGCGTTACATGCGAACCATCTTCCAAGCCGTTGCCGCCCTCGCCGTGGCAGCCGCTGTCCTTGTCCTCGGAGCCTGCGCGGGCAACGAAGGGGGCGGAGCGCCGGGCGGCGGATTCGTCGACCAGGCGGACGGAGGCGGCGGTACGGTCGCCGGCTCGTGTGCAGCCGCGCCGTACCGTGACGCCGGGCCTTATGGTGTCGGTATACGGACCGTTGCGGTGGCAGGCATTCCGGTTGAGATCTGGTACCCGGCCGATCCGCACGCGGTGAAAGGCCAGCAGACCGCCGGCTACGACATGCGCGATTGGCTGCCTCCCGAGATGGCCAAGGCGATCCCCTCGACCTCAGACACGAGCTTTTCGATGGCCGCTGTGCGCGATGCCGCGGCGTCGATTCACGGGCCGTTTCCGCTGCTGCTGTTCAGTCACGGGCTGGGCGGCTACCGGATGCAGTCCAGCGCGATCATGGCGCACGTGGCCAGCTGGGGCTTCGTTGTCGCGGCCCCCGAACACGTCGAACGCGGTCTCGCCGTCGTGCTTGGTGGTACCGCGCCCAAAGACGTGTCGGTGTCGCAGCTGCGGGACGCGAAAAAGCGCCTGCTCGCCCTCAACACAACCGCCAAGGACGCGCTCGAGGGTCGGATCGACGCCAAGAGCATCGCTGTGTTCGGTCACTCCATGGGCGGGGCGGCCGTGGCCCTGGTCGCTGCTGATGACGACGTCGCCGGCTTTGCGACGATGGCAAGCGGAGGCTTCTCGGGGGCGCCTGCCAAACCCGCGCTCATGCTCGCCGGAGCGGTCGATGGCATCGCGAAGGGCGACGTGGTCGGCAAGTCCTACGCCAAGCTCAAGGGCGACAAGGTCCTGGTGAGCGTCGCCAACGCCGGGCACCTCGCCTTCTCCGATATCTGCGCGATCGGGCGTGCGGAAGGCGGTGTGCTGGCCATCGCGAAGAAAAACGGCGTCAAGATCCCCGACATCGTGGTCGAGCTCGCCACCGATGGCTGCCAACCCGAAGCGCTCGCGCCCGAGAAAGGGTGGCCGGTGATGGGGCACTACCTCGTCGCTCACTTCCGCAAGCTGTTTGGCATCAACGACACACCCGTCGGACTTGGCCAGGCTGCCGGCGCGTGTTTCCCCGGGCTCATCAACTCCTTTGCCAGCAAGAACGCGCAACTTCAGCGCGGCGTCGACGCCGGTTCCTCGGCACCTGACGCCGGTTCCTCGACGCCTGACGCCGGTTCCTCGACACCTGACGCCGGTTCCTCGACACCCGACACCGGCTCCTCGACACCCGACACCGGCTCCTCGACGCCCGACACCGGCTCCTCGACGCCTGACGCGGGTCCCTCGGCACCCGACACCGGCTCCTCGACACCCGACACCGGCTCCTCGACACCCGACTCCGGCTCAACCGGGACCACGGGCGAAAAGGGCAGCGTCCCGTGCGGCAACGGCACGTGCTCGCTCAGCTCGTCGGTTTGCTGTGTCGGCTTGGGCGGCGCCTCGTGCAAAGCCAAGTGTGGGTTCCTCGAAGCGCCCCAGAAATGCGACGGCCCCGAGGACTGCGGCGGCGGCCAGGTCTGCTGCGTCGGCTTCCCCCAGGGCGCGCAGTGCAAAACCACCTGCACCAGCAGCGAGCAGAAGCTGTGTCACAGCAACGCCGATTGCTCCGGCGGCACGAGCTGTATGGGCTGCCAATTCCCCGGCAACCCCAACAAGACCTTCGTGTGCACCACCGGCTGTTGAGTAGGACAAGACGATGCTTTTTAGAGGGACGATGCTTTTTCGAGAGACGATGCTTATTCGAATCGCCTTGGCCACCGTCGCGCTGACCGCCGTCGCCTGCACGAGCCATGACGCCTCAACCGGAGGGTCGGGTCCGGCGACATCAGCTGATGCTTCCGCCACTGCGTCCGATGCCCAGCCCGACACAGACCCGCCGGCCGACCTCGTCCTCGCTGACGTCGAAGTCACCGTCGCTTACACGGGTGCGGACAATTCGCCCCTCGTGGTTGGAGCTTTCGCCAGCAATCCGCCGTCGGGTGCACCGGTCGCGCACGTCCGCATCGACAAGCCGACGTTTCCGCGAAAGGTGAAGCTGCGCGATGTCGAAAAAGGCACCTGGTACATCATCGCGCTGCTCGACCACGACCCGCCCAGCCCGACGATTCCCGGCGACGAAGACCCGACCGTCACCGCTCCGGCTCTGACCGTCGTCGACGACACGATGCAGCACGTCACCATCTCCTTGCCGGTCAAATAGATGCGTACACCGATTTCGCGCGCGGCTCTCGTCGCCCTGATCGCCCTCGTTGCCCCGATCGCCCTCGCTGCCCCGATCGCCCTCGCTGCCCCGATCGCCTTCGCTGCCCCGATCGCCCTCGTTGCCCTGATCGCCCTCGTGGGTTGCGCCGACGAACCGAAAGCTTCGGTCTTCGAGCTGCCAGATATCGCCTCCCGTTCCGTCAACGCGTCCTTTGACGTGACAATCTACGGCGCCGGGCCGGGACTGTTCGACGTGGGCACCGCGACAAAAAACGCCTACGTGAACATGCCGTCGTTCTTCGAGAGCCTCTTGCCCGAGCAGGAGGCCCTGATCCTGCGCATGACGCGCGGCGATCGCGATCTCGGCACCGGCGACAAACTCCAGCAGCTGTTGGACTTCCGGCAGCGCCCCGATCGCAAGAGCGGCCACCACAAGGCGCCGAGCCTGCGCGGCGTCTGGGACAACGTCCTGTTCATGCACGACGGCCGCCACGCGTCCCTCGAGGGGGTGATCGGCCATCTCGACAAGCAGCTCGGCCTCGGCCTGTCCGCCGATGACATCAAGGCTGTGACCGGTTACGTCACGACGTTGTAGCAAACATCGCGTTACGGGTTCGTAGCCAAAGGCGGCTCGGTGGGTTGCTGAGAGGACCCCGCAGTCTGCTAGACTCCGCTCGTGGCTGACCCCGCGACCGTGACCGCCGCGAATTCACCCGCCGGTGCTCCCGCGAGCGCCGATGGGTCCGACGGCGTGCAATCCGACGCGAAGCGGCCGTTTCAAACCATCATCATGTCGGACATGCACATCTCCGACGCGGAGCAGCGCGACGAGCGGCGCCCGCACTGGAAGGCGTACAAACAGCGCCAGTACTTCTTCGACGACGACTTCGCCAACCTGCTCAAGCACATCGATGAAACCTCCGATGGCCCCTGCGAGCTGGTCCTCAACGGCGACATCTTCGACTTCGACAACGTCACGGCCCTGCCGCCGCATCCGCCCGGCCTCGTCGATTGGTTGTCGCAGCTGCGTGGACTGCACAGCGAAGAGTGGTGCAGCCGCTTCAAGATCGGTCGCATTCTCGCCGATCACGAGCCATGGTTCCGGGCCCTGCGCGAGTTCATCCACAAGGGCCACCGCGCCGTTTTCGTCGTCGGCAATCACGATCTCGAGCTGTATTGGCCGACGGTTCAGCAGCACATTCGCGAGGCCATGCGCCTCAGTGACGACGCCCAGGATCGGCTCGTTTTCTGCGAGTGGTTCTACGTTTCGGGCGAAGACACGTTCATCTGCCACGGCCACCTCTTCGACCCGTATTGCACCATCCGCGACCCGATCCATCCGATGGTGTCGATGTACGGCCGGCCCCGCGTGCGCATCCCGTTTGGCGACCTGGCCGAGCGCTACATGCTCAACGGAATGGGCTATTTCAACCCGCACGCGACCGAGAATTTCATCATGAGCCTGCCGGAGTACATCCGGTTTTGGTTCAAATACATGCTGCGCGACCAGCCGATGCTGCTGTTCACCTGGTTCTGGTCGGCGATGGTCGTGCTCGGAACGACGTTGTGGACGTTCTGGCGCCCCGCGATGAAGGACCCGCTGACGATCGAAGAGAAGGTCCAATCGATCGCCAACCGCAGCAATGCGACGCCTTCCCAGGTGCGCATGCTCAACCAGATCCACGCCCCGTCGGCCGCCACCAACCCGCTGCAGATCGCCCAGGAATTGTGGCTCGATCGCGGTGTGCTGTTCCTGGTGATGATGTGGGCCGCGTTTCAGCTGGTCGCGTACATCAACTTCTTCTTCGTCTCGATCCATTGGGCCTGGGTGCTCGTGCCCATCGCGCTCATGTTCCCGTTATATTTGAGCTATTCGTTCAAAGTGAAGAGCGCCACGTTCGTCGAACCGTTGCTGACCGAGGAGCGCGCGCGGCTGTTGCACCAAATTGTCGGCGTAAAGCGCGTTGTATTCGGCCACACACACGTCCCCGAGCACCGCGACATCGGACCGGTCGAGTTCCTCAACTGCGGCTTCTGGTCGCCCGCGTTCGCCGAGCCCGAGTGTATCAATCGCATCGGCACGCAGACATTCGTGTGGATCCGCCGCGACAACGGCGAAGAGTCCGCGACGGTCTGGGAATGGCCGCCAGGTGGCACGGCACCGCGGGCGTTTGATGTCGACAACCCGCTGCCCAAGTCGAGTTTGGCGCCGGCAGAAGAGGCGGGCGTCGCGGCCTGATTGACCGCAAAGCTCCGATTCCCCAACGAGCTTGTCCATTAGCAACGTTAGAGCGTGTGAAGGCACTTACCGGTGGCCGCGTCGCAGCTGTCGTTGGTCTTGGCGTTGCCGTCGTCGCAATCCACCGCCTGACCCACGCACTTGCCGGCGTTGCACGCGTCCAGCTTCGTGCAGGCATCCCCATCGCTGCAGGTCGTTGTCGACAGCGACGCGCGAACCAGCCGCATGGCTGTCCCGTTGTTCATGGCGTAGTGGATGACGCCGGTCGCCGACCAATGGCCAGCGCGGACGATGATCGAATTGCCGGCGAGCGCGGCGCTGAAGAGTTGCTTGCTGCCGTCGAATACGCGCAGCGTGTTGGGTGCGGAACCGAAGACCGCGAGCGCCCCGTCGCTGGGCCGGACGCTCAGCGCGGTATTGCTGGCCTGGATGGAGAGGACCTGTTTGCCGGCACCGTCGTACTTGCGGATGGTCGTCTTGCCGTCGCCGGCGTAGAGGAACCCGCCCCCCCACGCCAGGGTCTGTTTTCGGGGTACCGTCCAATTCGCGGTGACCTTGCCGTCGAGGCCGACAAGCGCGACCCGGTCGACGCGGTCATCCGATGAGAAGAGCGTGTCCGTGCCGTTGCTCGTCATATGCCATGCGCCCTTGACCCCGGCGGCGCCCGCGGGCTTGTGCGTTAAGTCGACCGGGTTGATGAGCAGCAGGGTGCTGTCGGACTGCGAAAAGACCTTGCCACCCGCCGCCGCGAGCCCGCGGAACGATCCATACGGCTTGGCGTTGCCTTGTTTCAGCAGCTTGCCGGCCTTGTCGAACTTGTAGATCTGCCCCGGACTGCCGCCATGAGCGAACAGGTAGGAGCCTCCGGGCAGATCCACGAAGTCATCGAAGTGGCTGATCACCTGGGTATGTTCGCCCTGCGTCTTCACCTCGGGGTTGGCGAGCGCGTGTTCGCAGCCCTTGCCGGCGTTGCATACGTCTTTGGTGCAGGCCTTGCCGTCGTCGCAGAGGTTGGGCTTGCCACCGGTGCAGGCGCCGGACTTGCAGGCTTCGTCCACAGTGCACGGCTTGCCATCGTCGCAGGCAGCTCCGTCGCCAAGCGCCTTGTTGATACAGCCCTTGGCCTTGTCGCAGCTGTCGGTTGTGCACGCTTTGCCGTCGTCGCAATCGAGCTTGGTGCCACAAGCGGTGCCCTTGCAGAACTTGCCGCTCGTACAGGCGTCGCCGTCATCGCAGCTCGGCCCGTCCATGCTCGTCTTGTAGACCTTGAGCCCGTCGGTCCGCATCACCGCGATGTCACCCCCCGCGCCGAACGCGATGCTTGGCCCCGCGAGGCCGGTCACGAGTGTCGGCGTTTTCCCGAGCGCCGGATCGACCGCATACCATCGGTGCGCGCTCTTGAAGTCGATGGCGTAGAGCTTGCCCGCGCTGTCGAAAGCAAGCCCGCTGAGACCGGAGCCGAAGTTGAGCGTCGCGACGTGTTTGAGGTTCTTGTCCCACTTGTTGATCGACTTGGGCCCTGTCGACCACACCTCGCCGCCGCGCACCGCGAGGCCGAATGCCTGGTAGGGCGACTTGAGGCCGGGATAGGTAATGTGGCCGGTCGTAGCGAGCACCGAGCCGTCAGCCACCTTGTGCTTGCGGATCTCGTTGTTGCCGACCAGGTAGAGGTCGCCGGCCGGATCGAACGCCAGCCTCCGACTCGCGCCAACGAGCTTGACCTGCCAAAGCGCCTTGGTTGGCTTGCCGTTGCTGTCGTCGATGGTCCATAGCTTGAGCTTGCCGTCGGCGGCGTCGTCGCCAATCCCATAGACGTTGTCGTTGTGCAGCCCGAGTGCGGTCATGCGGTTGGTGGTCTTCCACGCGAGCTTCGCGCCCGTGCCACCGGTACCCACGATCTTGCCCTGCCAGCGGCGCCAGTAGGCCGCATCGCTGTTCCAGGCGTAGATAGCTCCCTTGCTGTTCAGCGCCACCCCGCCGTATTGGCCGGCTTTTTCCTTGTTGTGCACGGCGACGTCGTTCCAGACGGCGGCGCCGATCTTGGCGGGTGCCGCGGCGTGCTTGCAGCCGGACTTGGTGTCGCACGAGTCGGAAGTGCACGGGTTGGAATCGTTGCAGTTGCGGGTCGTGCCGCCTTTGCACGTTCCCGAGGCGCATTTCTCGCCGACCGTGCAGGCGTTGCCGTCATCGCAGCTGCCGCCCTCGCTGATCGACTTGAAGACACAGCCCTTGGCTTTGTCACAGCTGTCCGCCGTGCAGCCCTTGTTGTCATCGCATACGACCTTGGTGCCGCAGCCACCCGATTTGCAGGTTGTGCCGGCGGTGCACTTGTCGTTGTCCTCGCAGATCGCCCCGTCGGCTTTGGCCGTGGCCCCGCAGGCGCCGGTCTTGGTCGTACAGTGGCTTGTGGCGCACGGTCCCGCGTCCGGGCAGATCTTGTTGGTCGCCTTGCAGACGCCGTCCTTGCAGCCCTCGAGCGTGCACTTGTTGCCGTCATCGGCGCAGACCTTCGGTTTGCCCGAACATGCGCCGTCCTTGCATGCGTCGCTCTCGGTGCAGCCATCGCCGTCGCTGCAGTTGGCCGTGTTGTTGACCGACGCGCAGCCCTTCGCCTTGTCGCAGCTATCGGTGGTGCACGCGTTTCCGTCGTTGCAAACCAACGCGTTTCCGGCCTGACAGCTTCCTGACTTGCACACATCGCCGACCGTGCACTTGTCGCCATCGTCGCAAGAGAGCGTCGAGTTGGTGTGTACGCAGCCGGTCACGGGTGAACACGCGTCGATGGTGCAGGCCTTCTTGTCGTCGCAGTCCTTGATCGGCCCGGCCTTGCACGCGCCCTTGTCGCAAGCGTCCTTGGTCGTGCAGGCGTTGGCATCGGTGCAGCTCGCCTGGTTGGGCGCCGCGACGCAGCCCTTGGTCTTGTCGCAGCTCTCGGTGGTGCAGCCGTTGCCGTCGTCGCACGCGAGCTTCTTTCCGGGAGCGCATGCGCCGCCTTTGCAGACATCGCCGAACGTGCATTTGTCGCCGTCGTCGCACGCTTCGGTCGAGAGGGTGTTGACGCAGCCGGTTGCCGGCGCGCACGAGTCGATGGTGCACACCTTGCCGTCGTCGCAGCTCTTCTGTTTGCCGGCCGTGCACTTGCCGCCTTTGCAGGTATCACCATCGGTGCACGCGCTGGCATCGGAGCACGCGGCGCTGTTGGCGGTGGTTGTGCAGCCCTTGGCTTTGTCGCACGTCTCATCGGTGCAGGCGTTGCCGTCATCGCACGCGAGCGTGGATCCCGCGGCACATTTGCCGGCTTTGCAGACGTCCCCGAACGTACACTTGTCCCCATCGTCGCACGTAAACGCTGCGTTGCTGTGTGCGCACCCCGAGGTCGGCGCACACGAGTCGATGGTGCAGCCGTTCTTGTCGTCGCAGTCTTTGATCTGGCCGATCGCACAGGCGCCCGATTTGCAGGCGTCACCGATGGTGCAGACGTTGGCGTCGGTGCAGCTGGCCTGGTTGGGCGCCGAGACGCACCCTTTGGCCTTGTCGCACGAGTCGTCGGTGCAGCCGTTGGCGTCGTTGCAAACGATCTTGGCGCCGGACACGCACTTGCCGCCTTTGCACTTGTCGGCGGCCGTGCAGGCGTCGCCGTCGCTGCACGGCTCGGTCGTTTCCGTGTGTTTGCAGCCGGTCGCCGCGTCGCAGCTATCGATCGTGCAGCTTTTGCCGTCGTCGCAATCGATGAGTTTGCCGGCAACGCACGCGCCGGCCTTGCACGCATCACCCTTGGTGCAAACACTGCCGTCGGTACACGTCGCCGACGCCGGGAGCCCGACGCACCCTTTCTGCTTGTCGCACTTGTCGCTCGTGCAGGGGTTGCCGTCGTTGCAGCCCACAAATTCAAGCCGGGAGCGGGCTTCTACGCCGATTTCTGGACCGATCGCGGCAAACACGGCGACGGGTTGAATCCGAACAACACCAACTACAAGAGCGTCGACTTCTACCTCAAGCGCAGCCAGTTCGTGGAGTACTTCTACCGGCCGTGGAAACAGCCCACCAAACCCGATTGGTTCGACGGCTTCGTCACGGCGATCAAGAAGGTCGTCACCTTGATGAAGAACAACCCGAAGGCCAGCGCGTCCAAGGCCTACTGGGAGCTGTTCGAGAACATCCTCGACGGCAAAGGGCTCGACAGCGGTGACACGTTCAACAAGGCGATCGATTTCTACCGGGTTGGCATGTACGGCAAGCTGCTCGGGTCATCGCTGATGGACTCGAGTTTCATGCTCCCGGTCCCCAACGTACCCAAGCTGTCGACCAAGACCTCCGCGTCCGCGACCTACAGCGTCTTCACGATCGATGTCGAGACGATCCCTGACGCCAACGGTTTGCAGTTCGGCCTGGCGCTGACGCTGCCGCAGGGTCAAAAGAGCAAATCCAAGCAGAAGGGGCAGGCCGTGTTCAGCCTCGACCTCACGCTCGTCGAGGCGAAGGGCAAGATCGCGTTTCAGCGGGACCAGTCGACCGAAGACGCGTTCAAGCCGCCGGTCTCGCTGCCGTCGGAATGCTTCTGGAAGTTGAGCGACGGGGGCTGCTACTCGAAGTCGAACACAGTGATGGACTACTACGCCGCCAAGAAATGGTGCGAAGGCAAGAAGGGCGTCCTGTACGCGCCGTTCAAGTTCCGCGGCACGACGTTCAAGTCGCTCGACGGCGGCACCTACAACTACAAAGACCAGTACAACGTGAACCTGCGGTACGTCCGCGACCTGATCAAGAAGCACCCGACCGTCGGTGCGATGGCCAACTCGAAGAGCAAGGTCTTCGCGATCGCCGAGAAGTCGTCCGACCCCTTGGGGCTCGTCGCTCACCTCTACGCCGCCATCGCGATGGACAAGGTCCGCTACCACGGCAACAAGACCCCGGAAGTGCACGCGCTGGAGAGCGCGGCCAAGCAGGCGCGAGACGACATCTCGGACCGGTTGACCAACAAGACGGGGATACCTTGGCGCGAGTACTGGACCGATCACAAGTCGTCGATAACCGGCCAGGGCAAGAATTCGATGCACAAGATGGTGCACGAGTGGATCGATGCTGGCGTCTGGTACGAGCTCGCGCGGAGGTCCTGGATGGGAGCCTACTCGTGGGTCCCCGATGGTTTCCGGATGGTCGTCCGCGGTTTCGACAATTCCATCGCCAGCCCCAGCCACGCCTACCAGGTCGGCGATCACTGGAAGTCCTACCGCTGGAAGGATGACGTCAGCAAAGAGGGCCCCCAGGATGGCGATTGGTGGAAGATGCGCGCGTGGTGGTACGTCTACCCCAAGAAAGGCGACGGCTGGCAGATGAGCCACGCTGCCATCCCCAACTCCGCGTTCGAATCTCGCTTCTTGATGGAGCCACTCGGTCGTGACTGGGCCTGGGCCGGCGCCCTCTGCTACCACACCGGCAAGGCCCTCAAAGGCAAGCCCGCGGAGGATTTCACCTTCACGCTGACGCCCGGCATCGAGCAGTCGTCGAAGCTGAGCGCGTCGGTCGGCGGCGGACCCATCTCGATCACTGGCGAGGTCGGGATCACCTGGACCGACCAGACCTGGCCGATCGCCTTCTACGCGCGGCGCACCAAGGACAACCTGTACGCGGAGATCAAGAACACGGTGAAGCTCGTGGTGGAGTTTGTCGTGTTGAAGGGAACCTTCTATCTCAGTGGCGGCGGGCTGTCGCAGCACTCACCCGAGTGGAAGATCTACCCGGTGGCGTGGCTGGTGAGCGCGCTCAGCGGCGTGGACTACAGCAGTACCGACGAGGTTTACCAGTTCACCATCTCGACGGTGAAATCGGTGTTCAGCTGCTGGTCGCACAACAACCAGTGCACCAAACAGTAACCGCACGCGTTCGCATGGGCGCCCGGCTTCATGGCGCGTAGACGGCAAAGTGGCGTCGTAGGGCGACCCGCTGCTTGGACGTGAATCCTTTGGCCTTGGACGGGCCGGCGGTGATGTTCATGACGTCTGCGTAGCCCTTCGAAGCGCGATGGCTTCCGAGCGTATCGTCGGTGTGGTGCAGGCCGAGGTGATGGCCGAGCTCGTGCGCCAACATCGCGCCGAGTTTTTCGCCCACCAGGGGGCTTGCCGCTCCCGAACAGTGCTCCCGCGCGATGAACACGCCGGACGCCGATGGACCAAAAGGCGCCCCGCCGGGGATGCGTGCTGTCTGTCCGGCAAACGATATCGGCTTGGCTGTCAGCGGGTCGTTGCGCAACAAACACCGCACCAGGATCGCCGGCACGAAACGCGCGGCGCGGTCGGCCTCGCCATCGGTGAGCGCGGACATCGCGTCGTTGTAGACCGCATCGAGCTGGGTTCGTTGGCCGGGTCCGTAGTTGACCGACTTGGGCGCCTTGAACGACGCGATCCGTCCGACGACCAGATCGATTTTCGCGGTCGAGAAGAGCGCACGAGCCCGCGTCATGGCAGCTTGCCAGCTCGAATCGGCGCCAAGCTGAGCGGGGTGACCGCTTGTGTCGGCGACGGCGACGCGGATCACCAACCGCAGCTTGGCATCGTTGTTCAACGCGGGCTCGCGTGCCGCCTCGACAACGACGGACTTGGGCAACGACGCGTACCGCCCTCGGCGATTGGCACCCGCCACGCGCTTGGTCGGCAGGTCGAATCGACAATCGCGCAACACGACCTGGAACCGCACTTTGCCGTTTGGCAGCTCGCTCACGCCGTCATTGGGCAGCACGAAGACACCGTAGCCGTGCTGCGGCAGCGCGCGCTGGGAACCAAACGGATGGGAGCTGGCCCCGATGCCGTCCGCCAGCTTGTCCAGCCAAGCTGTGCCATCGGGGAGCACCACGCTGTCGATGCCAAAGCACCAGGGAGCGCCAGGAGCAGCCACGGCGGGGCGCACGCGAACAGCGAGATAGCGATCCGACGACGTGGTCGTGACCGAAACCGGCAGGCTTCGCCCGTTTTTGTCCAGCGGCACATCGCCGAGCTTCACCCACTTGGGCCCGGGACGAGGGCTCCATTTCACGGCAGCGTCGGTGGTCAGTGCCCCATCGTGCGACGCATCGGACGGCGCAGCCAAACCATCATGGTTGACCGGCACATCCGCGGCGGTGGCCGCATCGATTGCATCCGCGCCGGCTGACGGGTCCCCTTCCGATTCCGCCACGGCGGGCTGGCACCCGATGGACAGCATGGCGATAGCCACGGGTGGGCCCAGGATGGACATCAAAGACGGCCGGCAGCTCATGCCCCTGCTTTGAGCGCACGCAAATGCAGGCGTTCGGCGACCCTGGACGAATCGGAATTCCTTCACCCCAACCGGACACGTGTTCTCCGCGAAACGAGTATTCCAAATCATCTGCCTGCACCGATCAAATCAAATCACAACCAGCAGACCGCGAGGAAGGCCTTTCGCTGCAGTTTGCCGGGTGGTCCGTTTCAGGAGTCTTGATGAATCGCCGGCGGCTCGTCCCGCCGCGGCCCGGCGTGCAGGAATCTCGCGAGCGCCCGCAACCGAGCCAGGTGCTTGCCCATGCGTCCCGGAACGGCACTCGTGTCCGTCGATAGCTCATGTCGCTGTATCGCGCTTGCCAGAGTTCCCGCCGCTCCGCCGTGCCAGTTGCAGTAGGCCGCCTTGAGCTGCAGCAACTCGCGATCCGCCACAACCGACGCTGGAAGCAGCTGAAATGTGCTCATGTTCCACGCGACAAGGACGTCAAGCGGGCGCAAGAATGCCTCGAAGCCACCCACGAGCTCGTCCAGCGATAGAAACCGGCCGATATCCGTGCGCTTCAACTCGGAAGGACGCAGCGCGTTGTTGGAAGGTTCGCCTCGCGTGGGGCGCACAAAACCGTTCCAGCTCGCGCCATCTGACACCCGCGCCACGGCCCCGTGATTGATTTCGTTGCTGCAACGGTCGGCGCGCAGGCCGATCTCTGCATTCTCGGCGTGAACCAACACCAGGTTCTCGATGGGATGGCTCACAAGCGGCTCGAGCGCGCGACATGACCGGGTGCGGGTTGCGGGCCTGCGTGGTTTTCGCGCCGATGTCGACGCGCGCTGCACCTGGTCGGAGTTCATGCGTTCGAAGACCGTGAGCAGCTCGGCGAGGCCAGCGGTCTCCGGTTCCAGGCACACAAGCGCCTCTACTGCGGCTTCGAGAGTCGAGATGCACCACTCATGTGGCTCGCGACGAACGAGGTAGCGGCTAGGGCGCGCCGGCGAGATCGTGAAACGGGGCAGCGTCTGCAGCCAGGCGTTGTCGTTGTACAAGCGGCGCGCGTGTGCCCACGTGCCGTCGAGGAGGATGAGGCTCGCGGGTCGCTCTCCAGGGGCCAGTTCGGAGAGGTCTCGTGCGTCGGGGTGGGGATACAGCAGGCCTGCGCCCGGCGGGACTTCCGTGGCGTGATGAAGGTCTTTGCCAGCGCCGCCAAACGCCACCTCGACGCGGCTACGTTTGAGCGCCGTAGTGAGCATCCGAGCCGACCCGAACGGATGAAACCGCTCGCGTGGATGCTGCAACACCAGGATCTCGGTGCGGTTGTCGACGCCTTGAATCTGCGCGCAAAGGCACAGCGAATCGGGTCGAAAACACGCCGGACAGGTGGAACGCATAAACCTCAGAGAACCGCGGGTAGCGCAATCGCGGCCCGTATCGCGCCCCACCCTACGAAAACCTCTCGGCCTTGCGCGCCACGATAAACGCCGTTGTCTGCTTGGCGCCGACATCGTGTGGCGTGATGTCCACGAACCCGGCCGCCTGCATCTCGTCCATCAATGTCGCCTCGCTGATCGACGCCACGACACGGGGCGCTTTGCCGAACAAACGCATCAACCCGATCATCACGCTGAACGGCACCCACGATTCGCCGAGGCACACCGTCGACGAAACCAACGCTCCGCCGGGTTTCAGCAAGCGGTGCATGTGCGCAAGCGCGGCGTCGCGGTCATCGAGCAGGTGCAGGATGCTGTAGGCGCAGACGACGTCGAGGCCTTCGGGTTCAAAGGCCGTAAACCCTTCGTCGAAAGGACCGACGTGAAACGTCACGTTGTCGGCGGCCTGGGCGGCTGTCTTTGTCCGCGCGATGCGGATCATCTCCGGGCTGACGTCGAGGCCGTGCACCTCCCTACCTGCATCGGCCAGTCGCAGCGCGAGCGAGCCCGTGCCGCAGCCGATATCCAGCACGACCGAATCCGGCGTCATCAACGAGCGGGTGATGGCGATCTTCTTGTCGAACGCGTCGGGCAGCTCGACCGGCTGGGCGGCGTATTTTTCGGCGAGATTGTCCCAGAAGCCACCGACGCGTCCCGACACGGAGAAGAAGCGCCAACAAGCGCCTGCCAAACCCGACCGACCGCCCGAGAAGCCGCCCGTTGTCCAACCCGCCAAACCAGCGCCGCTGTCCAAGGCGGCCGCCGAGCGTTTGGCTGCGATCGAGGGAGCGTCGGGCGCCGGGCTGTGCAAGCTCAAGTACTCGGTGGACCTGAAACGAGACCGCGCGCTCCTGGGGCATGTGCTCGACCTCGCGTGGGAGCGCCGGCGAAGCGAACACGAGCGAACCTGCACCTTTGAGCTCCTTGTGGCGATGAAGGCCAATGAGCGCCTGGCGGAGGTGGCGGCCGAGGCGCGTACTCAAAGCAGATGGCAGGCGATCGTCGGTTGGGGGGCGCGCAACCTGCGTGCGCGTCACTATGGGGTCTACAAGCTCGCGCTGGAGCGAGGCGAGGTTGCGGTTCGCGTCGCCGCCATCGTCGCCTGGTGCTGCCAAGGTGTTGCGTGAAGCTGTCGTGCACCCAGTACTCGCCAAGGCCATCGGGCATCGGGCGGCCGGCTTCTGAATAGGCGGCGGCGGCGCGGTCCTTGTCCTCTTTGAAGCCGAGCGCGTTGAGCTCGGACTTGGCATAGCTGACATCCTGGTGCCAATGGCCACCGAGGCCTTCGTCGTAGCCCAGGAAGAGGCCGAATTCGACGAGTTTGTCGGCGTAGAGCTTGTCGTAGTTGAGCTTGGTCTTGGCGAGCACCTGCGTGTGCATCGGCGCGTTGAGGTCGAGGTACGCCAACGTGCGTGCGTGAACCGTTCCGGCCTGTTCGCCCGAGCCTGGTTGTTGCGCGCCTGGTTTCCCGGCGTGGTGTCGGGTCGTCGATTGTGCGAAGGCATCCGCCGCTCCCCTTCTTGGATAGGTCGTCCGTGTGGGATCGGTGATACTCGGGGCGCCCCGCGACCGGCAATATCACGTTTGTGACCGCCTACTTGGCTGGTGCGCGCTGGCCCCGTTTGGCACGAAGTCAGTGTGCCCTGGCGAATGACGTCACTTCGCCTTGAAGTCATTGGGCTTTGGCGAAATAGAAGCCCATCAAGCACATCTCGTCGGCCGTTCCGAAGCCCGCGTACACCGGCTTGGTCGCGCTCATCGAGGACGTTGGACCGACGTCACGGCTGCGTCACGGTGGACGCAAGCCCGTCTATGCAAGGCGGCGCATGCGTGGGTTCAACCGGTGGGCCGTCTCAGACCGTCAACATGCGGCCTGTCATGGCCACGACGGCGGCGGCGATCATCACAATCGACGCCCAGAGCAGCGCACGGTCGGTCCATCTCGTCGTCAGCCGGCTCCCGGCGCGGATCCCGAGCAGCGAGCCGACGAACATCCACGAGGCTGCGGAGAGATCGACCTCGGAAGCCGGTCCAGCGAAGTGGTAGACCATGCTCGTGACGACCGACAGCACGAGCGACACGACGATGGCGGTGCCGATGACGCGCCGCATCCGCATCGCGAACCCGAACACCAGCATCGGCATGATGATGACACCGCCGCCGACCGACGTGGCTGCGATCAGCGCGCCAACAATCACACCAAAGCCCGCCGCGAGGGGCGAAAAGCGGCCAAAGGATGCGATGGGGGCCGGATTGTCGGGGTCTTCGGGTCGAGACTGCGCTGAGTTGGCGTCCTTTCCCGGTTCCTGGGCGTTTTTCGGCGGATAGAGCGCGCGCACGGCCATCAGGACGGCTGCTAGCGCGATGGCGCCGGTAATGACCCACCCCAGGATGTATTGGAAGCCGGGAATCTGCGCTTGCGACTTCACATAAAGCGCGACGGTGACCACGGTCGGGACGGCGCCGGCCAGCATCGAGCCAGCGATGTAGTGGTCGACGTTGCCGAGCCGCTGGTGTTCCCACGTGGCGAAGATCTTGGACAAAGCTGAGAACGCCGTCGCCGTGCCCACCGCGAGCGTCGCCTTGAAGCCCAGGACGACGGCGAGGGCCGGCAAGACCAGGACACCGCCGCCGACACCGGTCAGCCCGATGCAAAAACCGATCGCCGCGCCGAGACCGATCGGGATGGCGATTTGCAGCATGAAGTCCACGGGCCGCGTGTATGCTAGAAAGTCGCCATGCACAACTTCACTTCCCGATTCCTGGTTGTGATCGTCGCGCTGAGCGGCCTGTGGGCGTGCGGATCCGAAGACACAGGCCCCACCAAACTCGAAGCGCCCGATATCGAGGCGTACGACACTGAAAAGAGTGAAACAGCAGGCGCAGACGACGTGGGCGGCACTTCAACAGCGGCGGACAGCTCGTCGGTCAAGGATGTCGTTTCCGCGCAAGACACCGGCGCTGGTCCGGTCGACTCGGGCGCGGCGAGCGAGCTGGATGTTGCCGCCGTCGAGGACACCGCGGCGCCATTCGATTCTGGCCCGCTCGATTCTGGCCCGGTTGATTCTGGCTCGGCTGATTCCGGACCGCTCGATTCTGGACCAGTCGATTCTGGACCAGTCGATTCTGGACCAGTCGATTCTGGCCCGGTTGATTCTGGCCCGGTCGACTCTGGCCCGCTCGACTCTGGCCCGCTCGACTCTGGACCTGCCGATGCCGGCGCCGTGCCACCGGCCAAGCCGCTGCGATTCGCACTGATCGGTGACTATGGCGTCGACAACAGCAACGAGGCCGCGGTCGCCAAGCTGGTCAAGTCGTGGAAGCCCGAGTTCATCATCACCGTCGGCGACAACAACTATAACGTCGGCAGCGCCGCGACGATCGACAAGAACGTCGGCAAGTACTACGGCGCGTACATCAAGCCGTACAAGGGCAAGTACGGCAAAGGCAGCCCCGACAAGAACCGCTTCTGGCCGTCGCCCGGCAACCACGACTGGTACACCAAGGGGCTCAAGCCGTACCTCGACTACTTCACCCTCCCGCACGTCGAGCGCTACTACGATTTTGTCGCCGGCCCGGTGCATTTCCTGTCGATCGACAGCGACACCAAGGAGCCGGACTCCAACAAGTGGGGCGGCAAGCAGGCCAAGTGGATCGCGGCGCGTGCCAAGGCGGTCAACAAGCCGTTTACCTTCGCCTACTTCCACCACCCGCCCTATAACTCGGGCAAACACGGACCGACGACGTCGATGCGATGGCCATGGCCAGCTATCGGCGTGTCAGCCACGCTTGCCGGACACGATCACAGCTATGAGCGCGGCAAAGTCGGGGGTGTCTGGCACATCGTCCAGGGCATCGGCGGCCGCGGTCTCTATGCGCCCGGCAAGACCATCAGCCCCGGTTCGCAGGTGCGCGTTTACTACCGCCATGGCGCGACGCTGATCGAGGTCACCGAACGACTCGCCGTGTTGACTACCATCGACACCAAGAACAACGTGCTCGACCAGGTTCACATGGCGCCGCAAGGCAAAGCGGTGGATATCGTCGGCACCAAGCTGCTCATCGCGAAAGGTTCGGTGTGGCGGTACCACGACAAGGGCCAGGATCTGGGCAAGGCCTGGCGGTCCATCGCGTACGGCGACGGCGCCTGGAAGTCCGGCCCGGCCAAGCTCGGCTACGGCGACAAGGACGTTGTGACCACCATTTCCTACGGCTCCAAGAGCTCCAACAAGCACCTGACCGCGTATTTCCGGCGCGCGTTCACGGTCGGCGATCCGGCCAAGCACAAGTCGCTGCAGATCGCGCTGCGCCGCGACGATGGCGCCGTCGTCTACATCAACGGCAAGGAAGTGATGCGCAGCAACATGCCGGGCGGAACAATTACGTTCAAAACCAAGGCCGGTAACAAGACCGGGTCCGAGTCCGCCTTTCACAGCAAGACCGTCAGCGGCTCCGTTTTGGTCAAAGGCAAGAACGTAGTCGCGATCGAGGTGCACCAGCAGTCGCAATACTCCAGCGACCTTGGCTTTGACTTCGAGCTCAAGGCGCCGGTTCAAGCGGGTCAGGTCGTGTTCGGTTTCGGCTCGAAGTGGAGCTACTACGACAAGGGCAGCGCGCCGACGGGATGGAAGTCCGCTTCGTCGACCGGCTCGTGGAATAGCGGCAGCGGACCGTTCGGCTATCAGCAGGGCGGCGTCAAGACGACCATCAGCTTCGGCAAAAACAAGTACAACAAACACCTCGCCTACTACTTCCGGAAGGAATTCAACGTGTCCGATGCCGCCAAGATCGACTACGCGCAGCTGCGGCTCAGGCGCGACGATGGCGTGGTCGCCTACCTCAACGGCGAAGAGGTGTGGCGCATCAACATGCCCGTTGGCTCGGTGACGAACACGACCCGCGCGGGTTACACCGTTTCGGGGCAGCAGGAATACGACGTCATCGAGACGCTCGTGGATGGCAAGCGGCTGAAGAACGGCAAGAATGTGCTCGCCGTCGAGGTCCACCAGGTGGCGCCCAACTCGACCGACCTGTTCTTCGACATGTCGCTCGCCACATTCGCCAAGTAGCGCGATTGGAGGTGCAGACACGCCCGCATGACCGTCAAGACCTACAAGCTCAAGTTTCGCCTGCGGACCACGGCCGATCGCGCCAAGGTGTGGCAGCTGATGCGCGATACGGACACGTTCAACCGCGTCGCGCAGATGGGCTTTCGGTTCACCGAGCAGGTGCAGGCGGACGGCTCGGTCAAGCGCATCGGCAAGGTCAGTCGTTTCGGGCTGAAGATCCCGTGGATCGAGAAGCCTTACGAGTACGAACACGGCAGTTGGTGGTCGACCGAGCGCGTTTTCATGTCCGGGCCGGTCGACCGCTACGAAGTCGTCATGCGTCTGTCCGATGACGGCGATGGCACGCTGATCGACTACCAGGTCGAGTTTTGGCCGCGCAACTCGATGTTGCTCCCCGTGGTGAAGCTGGACGCGACAAAGCTGGTCAAACCCAAGCTCGAAGGCACGCTCAAGCGCGCGGTGAAGTTCCTCAACGGCGACATCACGCGTTTTGAGTTGGACCCGCCGCGGCTCAACAAGAAGATCGCCGATCGCCTCGCCAAGCGGCTCGATCAGCTCACCTCCCCGCGTGTCGCAAGTCGTCTTGGCCGGTTCATCGCCGACGCCCCTCTGCAGCTGCAGAACATGATGCATCCCCTCAAGCTCGCCAAGCGCTGGAACGTGCCGAGCGACGAGCTGATCCGCGGCTGCTTTGAGGCGGTCGACGCGGGCATTTTGACCATGCACTGGCAGTTGATGTGCCCGTCGTGCCGCATGCCGAAGGAAGAGGACGACCACCTCACGCTCGAACGAGGCAAAGCGCACTGCGTTTCCTGCAACGTGCGCTACGACGGCAGCTTTCCCGATTCGATCGCTGTGTCGTTTCGCCCCGACCCGAGCATTCGCAAGATCGACATGCGGATCGAATGCCTCGGCAGCCCCGGCCGCACGCCCAGCATCGTCGCGCAGACGCACATCGGGGCGGGAGAGTCCCGTTCGTGGACCGCGCGCCTGCTACCGGGGTGTTACCGGGTGCGGACGTGGCCAAGGCTGGAGGTCGCCAGCCTGCAGGTGCGCCGCGATATCGACGAGCGCGCGATGACCCTCGCCCTCGGACCCCGGGCCATCCAGCCGCCGCTGCTCCGCCTCGCGCCCGGCGAAGTGCACATCAGCGTCCGCAACCGCCTTGATGAACCGGTCCGCCTCGCCATCCAGCGCCGTGACCTCGATGACCGCGTGCTGACCGCCGGCCGACTCTTCGAAGTCGCGGACGTGCAGTCCTGGCTGCCCGATGGCGTTGTTTCGGCACACCTGCGCGTGGCGACCGGAAGACGCGCCGTGATCGCCGTTTCCGTGCAGCGTGGCGGCCGCGATTCGCGCAAGGATGCCGCCGATGCGCTGCGCGCCTACCGACCTGCCGAGCTGTACCTCGGCGACGACATGGTCATCGCATGTTTCATGGACGCAGGCGTCGCATTGTCCGCTACGGAGGCGTTTGACGGCGCTCAGCACCTTGGAACATCGGTCGCGCTCGGTGCGGTCACCATGCTGCACGAAGGCGACCTGCGGATACCGTCCGGGCGCGTCGTCGAAAAAGCCACCGCGCTCGCGCGCGCCGCCGATGGCGGGGTCATCTTGCTGCCGGAGAGCGGGACGTCTGCCGAGATCGACGCAGCCATCGAGTCGGCCAGCGACCTCGGCGTGTTCAACCGTCGCGATGGTCGCCGTTGCCTCGATCACACCGATCCAAAGACACCGCCGCTGCGGGTCCGGGTCGACCGGCGCAAGCTTCAGCGGGGCGATGTCGTCGACGGCCGCTTCGAGGTCGCTGAGCGCGTCGGTATCGGTGGCTTCGGAGCCGTTTTCGCCGCCCACGACAAGCGCACGCGAACCGATGTCGTCGTCAAGGTCCTCAACCCGCACATGGCCGACGACCCGGTGCAGGTGCAGCGCTTCTTCAACGAGGGGCGCATCACAGCCGGCCTCAACAGCGACTTCATCGCGCGCACGATCGACTTCGGCCTCGGCATGGATGGCCGCCTCTACATCGCGATGGAGCGCCTGCACGGCTGCGAGCTGCACGATCTCATCAAGGAGGCCGGCAAGCTCGATCCCGATCGCGCGCTGCGCCTGTGTGCCGACGCCTTACGCGGCCTCGAAGACGCGCACACCGCCGGGCTCGTTCACCGCGACATCAAGCCGGGCAACCTCTTCGTCTGCCAGGACGACGACGGCGAGCGCGTCAAGGTGATCGACTTCGGTATCGCTATCGTGTCGGACCCGACAGCCCGCGCCGATCACGACACGAAGACCGCGATCGGCACGCCCCACTACATGAGCCCCGAACAGGCCAGCGCGTCCGCCGACATCGATCACCGCAGCGACATCTATTCGCTCGGCATCGTGCTGTACCAGTGCGTTTCGGGGGCGTATCCCTTCGCTGCGTCGACCACGATGGGGCTCTTGATCGCTCGTCTGCACGACGACCCGCTGCCGCTCGGCGGACTCGCCCACAACCTGCCCGAAGGGTTTGAAGAGGTCGTGATGCGCTCGCTCGAGCGGCCGGCCGACAAACGTTATGGCACCGCGGGCGCCATGCGATCCGCGCTCGAACGTGTGCGGGCCCGCGAGTATGTCGTGCAAAATCCGGGGCGCCACGGGCCACGACCCGCGTTCAAGTCCGCGATCACGCGCCACGGGCACCGCGCACCCACCGGCGAAAACGAGCAGCACACGCTGGACATGGGCGAGTAGCCCCGCGTTCACCTCCAAGAACTCAGGCTCGGCTTGCCGGTCGCCGCTGTCGTCCGCCCGGTGACTTAATTGAAAGTGAATGTTGATTTCAAAACTCGCAACTGCTACATGCCGTCGAGTCGATATTGAAAGTCACTTTCATTCGGCCTTGATTGCCTTGGACATCCCGTCCTCTCACGAGCCACCTGGCCATTTCCGCGGATTCACCCCATGCACCTGCGACTTCTCGCCACCACCGCGTGCGCCCTTGCTGTTGTCGCTTGTTCGGACGACGGCAGCACGGACGCTTCCACCGACGCCGGTTCCGCTGACGGTTCTGCGGCCGATGCCCACGCGGGCGATTCGTCATCTGGCGGCGTTCCCACGACCTACGCGTTTACGAGCAAGGTCGGCACTGGTTCGAGCGTGTCCTACAGCGGCCAGGTGCATCGCCACGTCCTCATCGGCGACCTCAAGATATGGGTCGGCGAGCTCACCCAGTCCGTTGACGGGGGCAAGGCCTACAAGGTCGGCGACGTGAAGAAGGCGCTGATGTTCTACTACGACTACAAGGGCGGGGAGGGCGGCAGTGTCCCGATCAAGCTCAAGACGACGCCGCCTCTTTTGCAGGTCAACTACGGGGACATCGGCGACGCGAGCCTCAAGGCCAAGATCGCCGGCAACGACGCCAAGGGGCAACACAAGGACTTCACCAAGAAGCTCGCTGGCTGGGCCGGGCAGACATCCGCCGAGGGGCTCGTCATCCACTGGTTTGACGCGCTCGACAAGCTGACGGTCGACAGGATCGCGGGCAAAGTGGGCAAGGATCCGGCCGGCAAGGCGCTGGCCAAGGTGTTTGTGACCGAGTCCGGCCTCGACTTGCAGCAGCTGATCCAGAAGTTCCTGCTCGGCGCGGTCACCTTCTCGCAGGGGGCCGACGACTACCTCGACGACGACACCGACGGCAAAGGTCTGAAGACCCAGAACGTCAAACCGGACAAGGATGGCAAGCCGTACACGACGCTCGAACACCAGTGGGACGAGGGCTTTGGCTACTTCGGCGCCGCCCGCGATTACGGCGACTACACCGACGACGAAATCGCCGCGAAAGGCGGCCGCGATGGCTGGAAGAGCGGCTACCACGACACCGACGGCGACGGGAAGATCGACCTCAAGTCCGAGTACAACTTCGGCCACGCGCTCAACTGTGCCAAGCGCGACCGGGGCTCCAAGGACATCGCCGCCACGAACTACACCAAGGAGGCGTTCGACGCGTTCCTGGTCGGCCGCACGATCATCGGCAACGCGGCGGGCAACGAGCTCACACCGGGCGAGATGAAGGCGCTGCTTGCCCAGCGCGATATCATCGTTTCGACCTGGGAAAAGTGCGCCGCCGCGACCGCGGTCCACTACATCAACGAGACGCTGGGTGACATGAGCAAGTTCGGCACCGCCGACTACGCGTTCTACGACCACGCCAAACACTGGTCGGAGCTCAAAGGCTTCGCCCTCAGCTTGCAGTTCTCGCGTCATTCGCCGCTCAAGGCTGCGTTCGCCGATGTGCACACCAAGATCGGTGACGCCCCCGTGCTGGCCAGCGCCGACAAGGCCGCGATCGACGCGTACAAGAAGGCGCTCGTGGACGCGCGCAAGCTCATCGGGGACGCCTACGCGTTCGACGCCAAGCTCCTCGGCGACGACAAAGGCGCCAACGGGTGGTAGATCGCCCTGCGAATTCGCCGAAGTTGGGGAGGCTGTGATGCCCGGTGTCCGTACTTTCACAGGTTGGTTGGCAGCGCTTGCCTTCGCGGCCGGGTTCGTTGGATGCGGTGAGGAAGGGGCCACGAAGCCGTCCTTTGACGCGACGGAGCTTGTCGCCAACGTCGCTGACAACATCGTTATCCCGGCGGTCATTGAGCTCGATGACAAGACCAAGGCGCTCTACAAGGCGACAAACGCCTGGTGCAAGGCCGCTGGGACGGCTACCGAAGACGCTGAGCGCGCCAAGGCCCGAGTCGCATGGCGCGCCGTCATGGCGGTTTGGCAGCGCGTTGAGCTGATGAAGTTTGGCCCGCTCGCGGTCAGCGATGGTGCTGCGGCGCGCGACGACATCTATTCGTGGCCGACGGTCAGCGCGTGCGCGGTCGACCAGGGGGTCGCCAAGCTCCGGCTGGAGCCCGATTTCCCGATCAAGGACGCGCTGGCGAACTGGCGGGGGCTGGATGCGATGGAATACCTGCTGTGGGCGCCAAACCTCGACTCGCAGTGCCCGGAGATGGCCAAACCGCCCAACTGGGAGACGCTGCCCAAGCCCGACCGCGCCAAAGCTCGCTGCAACTATGCGGCGCTCGTTGCGCTGGACCTCGGCGGACGTACCGCTGTGCTGAAGGACTCGTGGGCGGTCAGCAGCGGCAACTACCTCGGCAAATTCAAGCGGTTCGGCAGCGGTGGCGTCTTCGACTCGCCGCAAGCGGCGGAAAACGCCATCAGCGACGGCTTCTTCTATCTCGATAAGTACACCAAGGACCGGAAGCTCGGCGCGCCGGCAGGGAAATTCGAAAACGCGTGCGGGACCAGGGACGTCGGCTGCGCCAAGGCCGCCGAGAGCCCCTGGGCACATGCCGGAAAGGCTCACCTGCAGGCCAACCTCGACGCGTTTTCAGCGCTCTTCAACGGCAAAGAGGCGGCCACCGGCAAAGGCACCGGCGTCGGTTTCGTCACCCACCTGGAGTCGGCCGGTCACAACAAGCTCGCCGACGCCATCAACGCCGACATCACCGCCGCGAAGGCCGCCGTCGATGCCATTCCCGTGAGCGTGTTTGACGCCGCGACCAACGGCCGCGACAAGCTCGTGACCGCGCACACGGCCATCAAGAAGATCGTCGACATCCTCAAGGCCGATTTCCTGCTCGCCATCTCCCTCGACCTGCCCTCGGAGGCCGCCGGCGATGCCGATTGACGCCTTGAGGTGGAGCGTTGCCGGCGCAGCGCGCGCAATGGCCGACATCTTCGGGCCCTTGTGGGATCCGACCCAGCGCATCTTTGTGCCGTTTCTGGTAGGCGGCATCGCGATCGCGCTGATCGCCGCGATGGTCTCCGGTCGCAACACATCGGCGCTGTTCTCCCCATCTCTGTTTTCCCGTTCGCTTTGGTGGCATCCGTCCGCACGCATGGACTACCGACTTTGGCTTCTCAAGCGGATCGGACGCGTCGTTGGTCTGCTCGGCTTGCCGTTGGGCGCGTTTGCCATCGCGGCGGCTGTGCTGCGGGCCCTCAATTCCGGGCTTGGAGCGACGTCACCCCTGCAAAACGCCGAGATTCCGGGGTGGATCGCGACCGTCTGCTTCTCTGCGGTCCTTTTTATCTGCTGGGACGCGAGTCGCTTCGCTTTGCACTGGGCCGCCCATCGCGTGCCCTGGTTGTGGTCGCTCCACCAGGTACATCATTCCGCCGAGGTACTCACACCGATGACGCTGTACCGCGGCCATCCCATCGAGGCGCTGCTGTTCAACCTGCGCGGCGTGCTCGTGACCGGGTCGCTCACCGGCGTCTTCTTTTGGTTGTTCGGCTCACGAGCGGTCGCGTGGCAGATCCTTGGCGTCGACGCGCTCGGGTTCACGTTCAACGCGCTCGGCGGCAACTTGCGCCACTCGCCCGTCTGGATCAGCTACGGGCCGCGCCTCGAGAGATGGCTCATCAGCCCGGTGATGCACCAGCTGCACCACACGCCCGCCTGCTGCCACACCAACCTCGGCACCTGGCTGGCCGTCTGGGACCGTCTTGCGGGAACCCTCGAGCCCGCCGGTGAGCGACGTGAGCTGACGTTTGGCCTGCCCGACGACGTGCTCAACCACCGGCCGCGTTCGGTCGTCTCGTCGCTGCTCGATCCCCTTGGCCTGCGTCCCCGTCACGCGGCCGCCGCCATCGCCATCGCCGCTGCGACCCTGATCGCCGTCATGTTCGGGACCGCCGGCAGCGCGCAAGCCCAGGTCGTCACGAAGCTCCCCGCCGCCGTGACACCGGTTAAAGCCAAGACTCCGGCAAAGGCCAAACGACGCGCCTACCGCCCGCGCCTCGCACGCATCGCCAAGGGCACCAAGAGGCTGCGCCGCATCACCGTCTTCGGCCGTCGCAAGAAACGCCGGGCGATGCCGGGTTCGGCCCACGAGATCGGCCCCAAGCAGCTGCAGCGCTTCGAGCACAACGATCCCCACCGCGCGATCGCCGAAGCGCCCGGCGTGTATTTCCGCGAGGAAGACGGCTACGGACTGCGCCCCAACATCGGCATGCGCGGCGTCTCGGCCGAACGGTCCGCCAAGATCGCGCTGATGGAAGACGGCATCCCGATCGCGCCCGCCCCGTACGCAGCGCCCGCGGCCTATTACTTCCCGCTCGTCACCCGGATGGAGCGCATCGAGGTCCTCAAAGGGCCGGCCGCCATCCGCCATGGCCCCAACACCGTCGCCGGGGCCCTCAACCTGTCCTCGGCGCGGCCGCCTGACCATCTGTCGCTGTTTGCGGATCTCGCTGGCGGCAACACGTTCTACCGAAAGGCGCACCTGCGTTACGGCGACCGCGCGGGCAGCTGGTCGTGGCTGATCGAGGGCGTGCACCTGGGCTCGGACGGCTTCAAGGAGCTGTCGTACGGCGGCAAAGACAACACCTGGACGGGGTTTTCGAAGTACGACGGCAGCATCTCGCTCCGCTATCGGGCGCCTGCAGGGGCGCGGCGCCACACGTTGCTGCTGCGCATCGGGCATTCGCGCGAAACGTCCAATGAGACGTACACGGGACTGAGCCGCGACGACTTCGAGAAGACGCCTCAGAAGCGGTACACGGCGACGCACCTCGACGAGATGACGTGGCAACACAACAGTGTCCGGCTGATCGATGACATCGCGCTGACAAGCTCGTTCAACCTGCGGACGACGCTATACGTCAACGATTTCGCCCGCGATTGGCGCAAGCTGAACGGATTCACGGGGGACCGGTCGTTGGCCGATGTCGTCAAGGCGCCCACGTCGGGTGCCAACGCCATTTACTACAACGTGCTCAGCGGCAAATCGGACACCGTGACCGAATCGGAGCGCGTGGTTATCGGCACCAATGCGCGGACGTTCCGCGCTATGGGGCTTCAGCTGGCGCTGGACGGGACCGGTAAAGCGTTTGGGGTCGAACATGAGCTCGAGTTGGGTGTCCGCATTCATCGCGACGAGGTCGATCGCAAACAGCTCGAAGACTCGTACGCCATGCGGTCCAATGAGCTGGCCGAGCGCAAGGACCGCCCGATGACCCTCAGCGCGATGGCCTACGCAACCGCGTTCGCCGGATGGGTGCAGGACAGCATCAAAGTCGGCCACCTCACGGTGACCGCTGGGACGCGTTTGGAATTGGTGCAGACCGACTGGCAAGACCGGCTCGACGGCAAAAACGACGCGGACGGCAGCTACAACGCGGTCATTCCGGGGCTCGGCGTGCTCTACAAGCTGTCCAAACCGTTGGCGTTGCTCGCGGGAGTCAATCGCGGATTCGTCCCGGTGGCGCCCGGGCAGCAGGGCAATGCGACGCCCGAATCGAGCTGGAACGGGGAGCTCGGCGCGCGCTGGACGGCCCGGCGGCTGCGCGGTGACGTCGTCGGGTTCTGGAGCGAGTACGGTAACTTGAAAGGAACATGCACCTTCAGCGCGGGCTGCAATCCTGCGGCGGTGGGCACGGAATTCAACGGCGGCGCGGTCCGCACGATGGGGCTCGAAGCGTCGGTCGAGACGTTGTTCAAGCCGGCCAAAGGTCTGCGCGTCCCGCTGCGGCTGAGCTACACGTTCACCAGGTCGCGTTTTCAGACCGCCTTCTTGTCGACAAATCCGCAGTGGGGGCGCATCGAGATCGGCGACGAGCAGCCGTATGTGCCGCCTCACCAACTCAGCGTGCAGGCGGGTATCGGTACGCGCCGCTGGGAGCTCAACGCGGCATACCGCTTCACCGCAGCGATGCGCGATTCGGCCGGGCAGGGCGACGACGGGTTGATGACCGATGCGGCGCACGTAATCGACGCGTCCGGCTCGTTCGCCATCAAGCGCTGGTTGAAGCTGTACGTGACCGTGAACAATGTGCTCGATGCCGTCTACGTGACCAGCCATCGGCCGTTCGGTGTGCGTCCCGGCATGACCCGGCTCGTCATCGGTGGCATCAAGCTGGACTGGTCGCCGCGGGCGCGGATCCCCGGGCCGAAGAAGCACCAGGGCAAGCCCACGGCAAAAGCTGTCGAATAGTTCGGCGCGCGGCAGCGTCCTTTGCATGGTGGCCGGATTCCGCGGCCGCTACGCCCTGGGAGGACACCATGCGCTCGCTCACCGTCGCCGCCGCCGTTGCTTCAATCGCCCTCGCCGCAACGCTGCTCGCACCTTTCGAGGCCCAGGCGGCACGCAGCCGGCGCAAGGCCACCGCGAGCAAGACCCGTAGCAAAGCTCGAACAGTCCGCTCCACCAAGGCACGGCGGTCCAAGGTCAAGTCCAAGCGTCGTGCCAAGAGAGCGCGCCACATGCCCGCCCCCCGCGGTGCGCCACGGTCTTTGCCGTTCCGCCCCGGTGAACGCCTCACCTACGAGGTGACCTGGCTCGGCGTGCCCGTTGCCACCGCCACATTCGAGGTCGGGCCCGCGTCCCGGCATCGCGGCAGACCGGCATGGAAGTTCCGCATGCGCGCCAACACCAACAAGTACGCCGACGCCATCTACAAGGTGCGCGATGACATGCACAGCTGGGCAAACGCGCGGATGACCCGCTCTGTCCACTTCCGCAAGAAGCAGCGCGAAGGCAGCTACCACCGCGACGTGAAGCTGCACTTCGACCACCGCCGCGGCCGCATCATCTACCAGAACCAGTGGCGCAAATACCCGCCGCGTAAGCTGTACAAGGACAGCTACGACCCGCTCGCGCTCGTCTACGGGTTCCGCCGCTACAAGGTCACCAAGCCCGGCAAGATGGAGATGAGCGCCACCGATGGCCTCAAGACCATTCGCGCTGACGTGCATGTGCTGGGCCGCGAAAACGTCACGGTCGGCGACGTGGTCTACCGCTGTTGGAAGGTGCAGCCCCAGCTCAAGGACGTCGGCGGGATCTTCAAGCGCAGCAATAACGCGAAGATGACCGTTTGGTTCTCCGACGACGACCACCGCGTGCCGGTCAAGCTCGAGTCCGAGGTCATCATCGGCTCGTTCGTCGCGACGCTGAAAAAGGTCGAGGGCGCGCGCTAGAATTCAGCTTCAAACACCACGCAGACTTGATTGGGGTCGTGCAAACGGCGGCAACGCACCACAGACATTGCGAAACAAGCGTTGGGAACAGTTCGTGTTGCCCTATGATGGTCGTGTCGCCGTTGCTGCGAGCGGCGCGAAGGAGAGCCATGATGGGCGTATTCGAATGGTCCCCGGTCTATGAGACCGGCGTCGAGTCGATCGACACACAGCATCGCTACCTGATGGACATGGTCAACGACATGTTCGCCGCCGTCGTGCTGGACAACGGCGAAGCGGTTATCGACATGATGCTCGACCGCCTCGTCAAATACACCCGGCGCCATTTCGCGTTCGAAGAAGCCCTGTTGCGCCGCGGCGGCGACCCCGGATACGACGAGCACTGCGCCAAACATCGGGAGCTGCTCGGCGAGGTCGAAGAGCTGGCGGCGCGGCGCGGAAATGGCAGTCAACACGTAGACGAAGACACCCTTGACCTGCTTTGTGACTGGCTGACCTGTCATATCCGCGACGAGGACACCGCGCATGCGAGGTACATGCGCCGCGGCAGTCGCTTGAGCGTGGTCGAATCGGTCGCCGCGTAACCTGTCCAACGATCGGCCCACGCCAGTGCGGCCCCTTGCGCACTGGCCGCGTGAGCGTACGATTCGCTTATGGCCAAAGCACCCGAGATTGGACCGTTCGGCGCGGCAATTCCGCCAGACGCCGAGGTCAAGCATGCAGACGACGACCTCGCGACCTTTCGTGCGAATGCGCGGATAGCCGATGTCATCGCGTTCTACGAAGCGGTCTACGGTCCCACCGAGGGGCTGGACGTCGCCGCCAATCGTGATGCTGACCCGATCAGCGTATGCGTCACATCCGGGCCGAAGTGCCCCGACGCCCAGTTCGCGATGATCACCGCGGTCGCCGTGCCGAAAGAAGCCAAGCAGGTCGACATCGTCATCACACGCCGCGAAGACGAAGAAGAAGACGACTACCCGGACAGCAGCCCCTGGGCCGAGCCGGAAGGTCCTCCGCCCGCTACTTGATGATGTCGCCGACGCCGCAAATCAAGCGACTCGCGGCTGTGGTCGCCGTGGTGCTGGGGCTGTCGCTCGTCGCCTCAGCCCGTTGTGTCAACCCAGATCCACCCGAACGGAAGCCAACCGAGAGCGACGCCATCGCGATGCTGCGGCTGATGAACGACTCGGAGCGTCTTGTCACTGAGCTCGACAAGGATCCCACGTACGTACGCGACTCCGTCGACACTCCGCTCACGGCGGACGAGCGAAGTCGGACAGTCGGCGCGTTCGCCACGTTCATCGATCACGACCTGGCATTTATGTCCTTCAGAGACATGTTTCTCGATGCGTGGCGTGTCCCGAAAGATGACGAGGTGCGCCTCTACTTGCTGGCGCTGGGGACCGGCGCACATGCCGCCCAGCTCCGGGCGCGGCTCAAGCCGATTTCGCTGATCGGGCGCAACGACATCGCGCCGTGGCTGGGCGACACGCGATGGCGCGGATCGGGCAAGCATCTCATCAAGGAAGCGGACCTCGACGTCGTGCTGCCCAAGCTGCGGTCGGGCGACATCATCGTGGAGCGTCGCAACTGGTACCTGAGCAACCTCGGCCGGCCGGGATTTTCGCCCCACGCGGCGTTGTTCCTTGGAACACCGGCGGAGCTGGTGGCGCATTTCGACAGCGACGCGGATGTGATCAAACGTCTTGGTGGCCCGTTCACGGCGTTCCTGAAAAACACGGGCGAGAGACCCGATTCGCGGAGGACCGATGGCGACCTTGCACATGTTGCGGCATGCAAAGAGCAGCTGGGATGACCCGTCACTGCGCGACCACGACAGGCCGCTGGACGACCGCGGAGAGCGCGCTGCGGTCTTGATGGGCGCGTACATGCAGCAGGAAGGGATCGCGCCGGACCTGATCTTGTGTTCATCGGCACAACGCACGCGGCAGACGCTCAAGGGGTTGCTGCCCTACCTGCCCGACACGACCGACGTGCGCATCGAGCCCCGCATCTACGAGTCGGGGACGATGGGCCTGTTCGAGCTGGCCGCAGCGGTTGATGACGGCGTCGAAGACCTGCTGATGATCGGTCACAATCCCGGCACGCACATGCTGGTGTGCAACCTCGCCGGGTCCGGCCACCCCGACCTTCTCGACGCAATTCGCTTCAAATACCCGACCGCCGGTCTAGCTTCCATCCGGTTTCAAGGACCGTTGTCTTCGATGCGTGGCGGCGAAGGCGAGTTGGTTCGGTTCGCGGTGCCTAAGAAACTGGTGTGACGCGTCGGTCCATCCGCCACGACAAGGATCATGATGAAACTCGTACGGCTATTTGTTCTTTTTGCGGCGGTCGTCTGCCTCCTTGCGGCTTGCGAGGGCGATCCCGCTCCGAGCGCTTCTAACAACTCCGACAGCGGCGGTTCGCAAGCCGATGGGGCAAATGGGACCGACACCGCAACCCACGACACCGGGGCGAGAGCCGATTCAGGCGCGACGACCAGCGGGGACGCCCACTTCGAGGCGACCGGCAAACACAACGGCAACAGCTTCGCGATGAAGTGCATGTACAAGGACAACAACCTGAGGACCACGGGGACCACCGTGCAGTGCCAGAAGATCCAGTGGTTTGCGACCTGCCGGCCCGATCCTGCGAAGGTCGGCGATATCGACCTGTTCCAGGTGTGGTTCAACCTGCCGACCGCCAACGGCGCCGCTGGTACGCACACGTTCAAGGCCGGGGGCGGGATCAGCATCGGCAACGCGATGGGAGCACCGCTGAACAGCTTGTCGAAGAACCTCACGAAGAACGAAATCGTGGTGAAAGTCGGCGGCCCGGCGAAGAGCGACATCTCGGGGACATTCAGCGCGAGTTGGGCGGATAACGGGGGCGAGCACGGCGAGGTGGCCGGTTCGTTCAGCTTGCCGTGCACGAAGAAGTAGTGCGGGCGAGCGACGCGAACGTTGACGTGTATTGCTGGCGGCGTCCCGAAGATCGACCTCTATTTTTAGGGCCCTCCCGAAAAAAAACAGGACCCCAAAAACGTGCCTCGTCCCGCCGGCGGACGAACCGCGGCGATGACGCGGCTGCGCCCTCCCCCGTAGACACCGCGCAGGATTTACTGCGCGGCCAAGCAGCCACCACCACCCGGGACCAGACGCTCGCGCGCCCCCCGGCCAGCCAACCATGCTGCTCATCCGGACGGTCGCACGCACCGTCCGGCGGCGCCGTCTACAGGCACCGGGCTCGTACAAGCAAGCTCCGTGCCAACTCGCACCGCAACAAATCCCAGCACTTACAGCCCATCGCCACGCCAAAACACCGGTCTCGAGACCGGTCCCACCCTCCCCGTGGGACCTCCGCGGCCGTTCAGTCGTTCACTTCTCGTCCGCATACATCGCTCACATTGAGACTTTCGGGACCGCCCCGCCCCGCCTCGTCATTTCACGTTGCCTGCCCGCCCTTGTCATCGCGCACGCGACGGACGCGATCTCGATATCAGACCCCCGATCTGCGCGCGCGGAGGCGGAATTTGGCCGTTTTCGGAGGCTAAAATCGCACCACGGGCACGCCAGGGCACCAAGGCTGCGTTTCATCGCTTCGAAGCTATATCAGTGGGTTAACCCGTGGAACGCCCGTTAGAAACAGGTCTACGCGTTTGCGGTTGTCGGGCTCTCCGCCGGAAAATGACGCACTGGGTGTGGATCGTTTGAGTCGGGCAGGTCCGAGCACCACATGTGTCCGTCTGGGGATCGGCAAAGCCGCGATGCCGGAGGCTCGCTTGGCGCGCAGCGGCGCTTGCGCTGCGAAGAAAGTGTGCCCGGCATGGGCACGTCGTTGGAGGTGAGAGTCCTCTCCTGAGCAGGTCATCGCGAAGGAAGTGAAACGCAAGGGCGGAAGGGCGACCGACCGTCCGAAGGCAGCGTGGAGCGAAGCCGTGGGCCGACGGACAGGAACCGGATGCGAGGCGCAGCCTGGCGGGGCGAGCGGGCTTTCTGCCGCGAAGCTCCGATGACCTGAGCGAAGCTGTGTGCATCCGGCGGTCGTGCGGCGAAGCAACGTGTTCTTACCCGGGGAGATCTCGGCTCGTGCCTGAAAGGGCAACAAACACCTCGTGAGCCAGCCACGATCTGCGGCGCCGCTGGGTTTGCCGAGGCACCTTCACGGAGACCGACGTGACGATGTCGCGGTAGGCCTCACGCCATAGTCGGCTCAGTTCAGTCGGGATCAGCGGTGCGCTCTCGGTCTGTATGTCGCCTGCCCTGGACGGCGATGGCGGCTTCCAGGGCAGAGCTGTGGGGTCTCTGGGATGCTTTGAGCGTGCGGAGGTGTGTCGCGGACTTTGAACCGGTTGGAGTTGGAGCCCACGGGGAAGCACCGTGGCGACCGTCTCTGGCGGCACGTCCAGCCACACTTCCTTTCGAAACCGAGGCGTCTGTGACTTGCTGCAGTTCGCCCGCAGCGGGCAGGCGCTACAGTTGCGATTCGTGCCGCGCAGGCGCAGTCCCAGGCCACCGGTTTCGTATGGCCTGATTGCCCCGGCGCGCAGCGGTTTGCCCGCTGGACATACCAGTGACCGGCCGTTGTCGCCCACACGCCAGCCAGGGCCGAGTGTGCGGCTGCGTTGTTCGAGATCTGCGGCGGTGAGCAATGCGTCGCGGTGCGCCTTCGTGATCGCGGTGTATGCGACCGGGCTGCCGGCAGCGCCGGCACCGGATTGTGGCGTCGAGCCAGCGTCAACGACCATTCCACTCAAAAGCGCATTCGTGAAGAATCAACGTCCCGGGATCACGGGCGATTTCAATGGATCCGAATCCAGTGGCCACAGGGCGGCCCTTTGGGTGGGGGTCGACTCGGGAGGGCGGCGCGGCAGCGCCCCCGACCGAGGCGAGCCGCACCCTGACGCACTTTGACGCCTTGCGTCATCGCCCGACGATCCGCAACATGGACAGCGGTGGGAACGAGCCGTTGTCGCGGCGGAGAGGCCAACGCTTGCACGATTCAAAGAGCCCCGAGACAGCCAGCGTGGGCGATCTCGACGACGCATCTGAAGCCAACGATTTCGCCACCAGCAACGCGCACCTCGCCGATGAACGCTCCGCCTGCGGCGTGGGCTTCGTCGTCAGTCGCCGGTGCGAGTCGCGTCACGATTTTCTCCGTACGGCGATCGGCGCGCTGTCCTGCGTCGAACACCGCGGGGCCGTCGGCGCTGACGGCGTCACAAGTGACGGCGCCGGGATCATGGCCGAGATCCCATTTGAGCTGCTGGGGCACGCGCGAGGCACCGTGGCGGTCGCAACCGTCTTCGTGAGCCGGGACCCCGACAAGCGCCGCCGGGCATTGCGCATCTTCCGCGAGGTCTTCGCGTTCGCCGGGTTTGAGATCATCGATCGCCGCCCGGTCCCGATTCAGACCGATGTGCTCGGCGCCGAAGCCGCCCGCAGCCGCCCCGATATCGTCCACATCATCTTCGCCAAGCCGGCCGCTATTCGCACCGAATCGGCGTTCAACGCCCAGCTCCACTTCGCCCAACAACGAACCCGCAGCCGCCTGCGCGCCGCCGGTGCCGCCCTCGATCTGCACATGGCGTCGCTGTCGCCATCGACCATCGTCTACAAGGCGCTCACGCGTTCCGAGGATCTCGCGCCCTTCTATCCGGATCTCACCGATCCCCGGTTCGTCACCCGGTTCGCCCTCTTTCATCGCCGCTTTTCGACCAACACGCGCACCTCGTGGGATCGCGCCCAGCCCTTCCGGCTCATCGCGCACAACGGTGAAATCAACACCATCGCCGGCAACCGGAGCTGGTCGTACTCACGCGAACAAGCGCTCGGTTTGCCGCGTGATGAGCTGCTGACCCACGGGCACACGAGCGACTCGGGCAGCCTCAACCAAGCCGTCGAGGCGCTGAAATACCGCAGCTCGATGCCGCATACCGAAGACATCCTCGCCATCATGGTCCCACCCGCCGGACCGCAGACCGGCTACTACCGATTCTGGGGACGCGCGATGGAGCCCTGGGACGGCCCAGCGTTCCTCACCTACGCCGACGGTGACGCTGTGGGGGCTCGCCTCGATCGCAATGGATTCCGTCCGTGCCGCTGGGCGATGACCGATGACGCGTTCTTCCTCGCGTCCGAGGCGGGGATCTTCGGTGTCGACGAAACCGCCGTGGTCGCAAAGGGCACCCTCAACGCCGGCCACGGTGTGCGCGTCAATCTCGATGACGGCGAGATCCACTTTCGCGACCCCAGCCGTTCGCGCGAAAACCGGGGCGCGTCGTTCGAGCCTCGGCTGGCCAAGCTGCCCATCGACAACAGCGACGTCGTCGAGCCGGATGCCCCTTCCATCGCTCAACTGCGGCTGTATGGCGTGACCCGCGACGAGGTCGACCGCGTGCTGGTGCCGATGATCCACCACGGCAAGGAGCCGATCGGTTCGATGGGCGACACAGCCCAGCCCGCCGTGTTGTCCAGCGTTCGCCGCGGCGTATACGAGTTCTTCTTCCAGGATTTCGCGCAGGTCACCAACCCGCCGCTCGATTTCCTGCGTGAGCGGATGGTCACCGACCTCTCAACCGCGCTCGGCAAACGGCCCAACATCTTCGCCCCCAAGGAGCTGCTTCCTCCGGTCCCGGCGTGGTCGCTGGATTCCCCGCTCGTGTCCAGCGCCGCAATGGCGGCGATCCACTCCCTCTCGGACCTCAAGATCGGCGATATGCGGGTGCACCAGGCGTTGATCGACGCGACTTTTGACGCCGCCGCGGGGCCCGAGGGACTCGACCATGCCCTGCGGCGAATCGCCGACGATGCGTTGACCGCCGTGCGGAGCCGAAGGGCCGTGTTGATCCTCAGCGATCGACGTGCGTGTGCCGAGCGACCACCTGTTCCCAGCCTCCTCGCGCTGCGTTCGGTGGTGAACGCCCTCAACAAGTGGGGGCTGCGCCTCGAGGCGAGTGTTGTCGTTGAAGCTGGCGACATCCGCACCCCGCATCACCTTGCTTGCGCGATCGGCTTTGGCGCGACGGCGGTTTGTCCGTGGCTCGCCCTGGCATGGGCGCGGTCGACAACCCAGCGGGAGTTGCGCGGCCTCGATGCAGCGGCGCGGGAAGCCAACTTGTTGCGGGCGCTCGAAAAAGGGCTGCTCAAGGTGATGAGCAAGGTCGGCATTTCGGTGCTGCGCAGCTACCAGAGCAGCAAACTCTACACCCCGCTTGGCCTCGGTCGTGACGTCGTGGACGCGTTCTTCCCCGGGGTTTCATCGCCCGTGGGCGGCTTGTCTCTGCTCGACCTGGGCGCCGATTTGCTGGCGACCGCAAGGGCATCTGGCGGCGAGAACAAGCTGCCGCGCATCCACCGGTTCAAGGAGCCTGGTCGACGCGCTACCGGTGAGCGTCATGCGATGACCGCGCCCCGATCCAAGACTGTGCACGAGCTGGTCGCCGACGGTGTCTCGGCCGCGAAATCCGACGAGCTGTGGCGGCGCTACCTGGACCAGGCCGGTGACGGCCCCGCGCGCTTGTCTCACCTGCTCGATGTACGCCCGTCGCGTTCCGGTGTGCCGCTGTCCGCCGTTGAACCCGCGTCGATGATCCTGCGTCGATTCGGATCGGGAGCGATGAGCTTCGGCGCTCTGTCCGCGCAAGCGCAGCGCGACATCTTCATGGCGATGCGCGCGGTCGGCGGTCGGTCCAACAGCGGCGAGGGCGGCGAGAACCCGTACTACTTCGTCGACGGAACCTGCGCGTCCACCAAGCAGATCGCTTCGGGTCGTTTCGGCGTAACTGCGGAGTACCTGGTCACCGGCGACGAGATCGAGATCAAGATGGCCCAGGGCGCCAAACCCGGCGAAGGGGGCCAACTGATGGGGGTGAAGGTCAGCTCCACCATCGCGCGGGCCCGGCATGCGACGCCGGGTGTCGACCTCATCTCGCCCCCGCCCCAGCACGACATCTACAGCATCGAAGACCTCAAGCAGCTCATCTACGAGCTCAAGCAGCTCTCTCCGTCCGCGCGCATCTGCGTCAAGCTCGTCGCCGGCAAGGGCGTCGGGACCGTTGCGGCCGGCGTCGTCAAAGCCGGGGCGGATGTGATCCAGGTCTCGGGCGGCAGCGGCGGGACGGGCGC